>Ga0308157_10000168_pt1 | contig 272373 bp, 222 predicted proteins | sample PhyBR1_FD_201035 | JGI IMG/M metagenome (GOLD analysis project Ga0308157, IMG submission 201035) | Phyllosphere microbial communities from UC Gill Tract Community Farm, Albany, California, United States - DLSLB.R1 | ecosystem: Host-associated > Plants > Phyllosphere > Unclassified | place... | reverse complement strand
AGCTAATTTCTAAGCTCAGGATAAAAGGACATGATTATTTTGTGAAACCAACTTCCCCAAAAAAAGTTGGATTCGCAAAATACTTTGAGGTTAACGACTCGGAAAAAAAGCAACACGTAGTGTTGCGCGATTTTCAAAAAATAAAAAAAGACCTCAGCTTAATGAAAGATAAGTTGAGTTACTGCATAAATTATTAAACCGACTAATCCACCAACCAAAGTTCCATTAATGCGAATGAATTGAAGATCTTTACCCACTTCTAATTCTAACTTCTCACTAAGTTGTTTTCCTTCCCACTTATCAACAGTATTACTAATTAGACTTTCTACTTCTTTTACATTTCTAAGAATCATGCGGTAAAGGAAATGACGTACCCATCCATTTATTTTAAAAATCATTTCTTGATTGTGAGATAAATTGTAAGCCAATTTATCGATGTTTTTTTGAATATAATTTTGCAGTACGGACTGTTGATTATCAAAACTATCTGTTAATGAATGTTTTAATGTTAACCATAAGTCTGATGCATATTCTTGTAGCCTTTCTTGTGTAATGAAATCGTCTCGAAGAGCTTCTAATTTAAGTTTCCAATCTGGTGATTGCTTTATATTCTCTATATTATCTTGAATTATCTTCTCTATATTAAGACGTATTGGATGTTCTTTATCGTTTTCAATTTCATCTAACAAACTAATTACTCCTTCTACTACTCCTTTAGATATTTTTCTCCCTGCAAAAAATGAAATAACTGGATGCTTCTCGTTGATTTTATCTTTTATGATAATATCACTTTGAGCAATATATTCTTTTGCTTTTGGGATAATAGCCTCTAATATATCGTCGTGTTTCTGTTTTTCTAAGATATACTCTAAACTAGATGAAGCTAATTCTTGTAAATTGAATTGTTTTAGAATCTCCTCTCCTTTTAAAGTCATGAAGTCTACAACATCTTTATCGTCTAAATCTTTTATTACTTTTTTCGCAAAGTTGATTAACTCTTGCTGCAACATTTGTTGATTGTTTGTTTTATTTAACCAATCTGAGACATATTTTACAACTTCTAACTTTTCTATATAAGGACGTATTGTTTCTGGAGTAAGAAAATTTCCTGTTACAAATTGTCCTAAATTATCTCCAATTGCATTTTTACTATTCTCTATAAGATTAGTATGTGGAATTTTTAAACCAAGTGGATACCGGAACAATGCTGTGACAGCAAACCAGTCTGCAAGTGCACCAACCATTGCTGCTTCTGCGAATGCTTCTACATAACCTATCCAGCTTACAGAAAATTGTGTACTTAGATAAACCATTAAAAAATATACTAATGCCATTAAGAAAAATAATCCTGTAGCAATAGCCTTATGCTTTTTTAGGTTTTGTATTTTTTGTTGTTCGGTCATTTTATAAAAATCTCAAAAATTTAGCCAATAAATTTGCTCTTAAAAAACAACTAATGCTACATTTCCTAAGTTAATTAGATTACTACTATGATTTTCTGAAAATAATCTGTCGAAAAATGACGAATCTCTGTGATAAACTCCTAAAATATTTATTTCTTTTTGAGTTGTAAAATTTAATAATCCTGTTTCTACATCTTCACTCTTTTCCATAGTGATTGTTAAGTTAGGATACTGTAATTGCCAATTGCTTCTTATCTCAACCATTTCATTGGTCATTAATTTATTTTCTACATGGACTATGTTTAATTTCTTAGCAAACAAATCTGCTATTTGAGTCATTTCTTGTAAAGCAGAATTTTCTTCTTCATCAAAAAGTGTTGCATAAGCCAAGTTACTTTCTTCTTTAAATTGAATATGATTCGGAATTGCAAAAACAGGAATTGGTGAATTATTGATAACATTTACAGTATTAGAACCAAATATTTTTTTACCAAAACTATTCTCTCCGTTTGTTCCCATTACAACAAACTCTATATTCTCTTTCTCTATAATATCTAAAATTGTTAATAATAAATCTCCTATTAGAATATCGCTTTCTATATTAACATTAATTAAATTATTATGAATGGCTGTTTCTTTTAATTGATTGATATGATTTTCGAAATCTTCTTCTGTTGTATTTAAATAATTTTTAAGGTTTGATTGAACAGATATAACTTTAATATCTGCATTCATTTTTTTAGCAAGCTGCACTGCATATAAAAATGCATTATTTGCGGTTTCTGAGAAGTCTGTTGGAAATAATATTTTAGTCATCATAATTTATTTGTGCTTTTGTAGTTACTCAAATTTACAATTTTAAAATAAGTTTCTCTTTATGATAAACAAAAAATTCCCGATACTAGATCGAGAATTTAATTAAGAATTCTAAGCGAATTATGATAATTTAAAAAGGTTCTTTACTTTTTTATTAATTTATGTGTTTCTACTTTTCCATTACTTAGTTTTATTTTCACTAAATAAATTCCTTTTATTAAAGTAGAAATATCTACGTTGTTTTTATTACTTGTAAAAACTTTATTTCCGTTTAAGTTATAAATCTCTAACGAGTTTAATTGTTGCTTATCACTTAATTTTATATTTAAATAATCTACAACTGGATTAGGATAAATAATGGTTGATTTTGATGTTATAATTTCTGGATCTGAAAGTCCTAATGTTTTTAAATCTAATGTGTATTTTACAATTCCTAAATCTGATGTTGCTACAAATATTTCTACTGCATTCTCTATAAAATTAAAATCTGAGGATGTAAATGTATTAGACGTTTTTAAATTAAATAATTCCTCTCTATCTACTTCTTTCCATGTTTTTCCATTATCTCCTGAAAAAACAATTCTGAACTGTGACATATTTGAATCGTGAGAAATCGCAACCAATTGCTCTTGATTTAAAGGCGAGTGAACTACATTAAAAAATAATTCTTCGTTGATTTTTTGCCAATTTTCTCCTTTATCTAAAGATGTAAAAATTCCTAAATTAGATGTAAACGTATATTGATCTTTGTTTAAAGGATTTTTAACTACTTTAAAAATTAAATCAGATTCCGAGAAATTCTCTAATCCATTTGTTAATCCAGTCCAAGTCGCTCCAAAATCTAAACTTTTATACAAACCTTGTTGTTGCGATATTAACAATTGTTGATTATTAACCTCATCAACAAAAATATTACGAATTGATCCGTCCATTTTTGGTGGAATAATAGCTGTTGTTTGAACATTCTCTAAATCAGTATAATCAACTAAAACTAATTCGCTCTCCATACCTAGCGACGAAATACCAACTAAAACTTTATTATCATCAACAGATTTTATTCCATCTAAAGTAGTTTTAAATGTATTGTAAATAGTTGATGTATTTAATCCATGGTCCGTACTGACTGCTAGATCTCTTCCCATGAATCCACCAGAAAACTGAAATACTTTTCCTACTTTCTCTTTATCTGCAATAACACCTACTCCGCCTATGCTAGAATAATTTAATGGTAGAACATTGTACTCTGTATCTTGATTAGTAGATAAATCGGTATGTAAATAACCAGATTGTAAACCAAAGTATAAATGTTGTTCAGTTTCATTTTTAGTTAACTGAATACTCCCTGATGAAAAAAAGTAAGGAGATTTAATTCGTGTAAAAGTTGTTGCTCTATTTGAAGAAAACAATGGATAATAATTAGCTGTTACAACAAGTTCATTCTCATTGAACGGATTAAAAGAGGAATTTGTTCCGTAATAATAATCATCTACATTATCTGCAGCATTTTCGTAAATAGATTTATCCCATGTATTTCCGCCATCAGTAGAACGTATTATTTCATTTTCTTCAAAAACAACTACATTTTGTGGGTTATGTGGATTTACATTAATTGAAACAATATCATTTAATAAATAATCATTCCAAGCAATAGGAATAATATTCCATGTATTACCACCGTCTATGGATTTATATAAATTTTCTGGTTGTTGACCAAACGTTATTGTTGTTCCAACATAAATCTCATTTGCATTTACAGGATTTATTGTTATTGGTCCCAATGCAACATTTGGTAGTTTATCTTCCCAAGTTTCAGTATTATCTTCCGAAATTAATAATCCTCCCGAAATACCTGAATTACCATTTCCTAATGTTATAAATAACTTATTTGGATTATCATGTGCAATTGCTACGCGTGTTGGAAAAACATTATTGTTGTCAATTGTAAAATAAACTTCTTTCCAAGAATTCCCTCCATCTGTTGTATACTGAACTTTAGAATAATTATCAAAACCAATTTTAAATCCTTGAATAACGATTGCTCTATTCGTATCTTTATCATAAAGATCATAAGTATCTATCCATTGTCCATCTGCGGGCTGAACTGGCAAAATAAATTCTTTAACAAGTTTACCAGTTTCTAAACTATAAACAAACAATGCATCTTGAGCTTGCATAGAATTTCTAGAAAAGAAACTTAATGTATTACTTGCTTCATTATACTTTAAACCTTGTATATCCCCATCTTGATGTGAATATAAAATATCCCATGTTCTTCCATTATCGTTTGATACAGTGATATGATTTCCTCCTGAACGAGCATAAATTTTATTCTCTATTTTGTAATCATATGTTAAATCAAACATTCGTCCATATTCGTACGAACCAATAAGTTCAACTTGTGCATTTGCTTGTTGTAATGTAGCAAAACAAGTCATTAATAAAAGTGTAAATCTCCTCATGTGTTAATCTTTAAGATAAAGTTTAATAAAAAAGAAATTTCAACAAATTATTAATGTAGAAATAACAAGACAACAGCAAGGAAATAGTGTGACATTATTTCTAAATATTTGATAAATAGAAATATAAATCTTCTTCAGTAGATAGATTCATTTTCTTAGAGATTCGCTCTTTTCTTTTTCTACACGCTTCTGGCGTAATGTTAAATAAAGACGAAATTTCTTTTATAGTAAGATTCATGTATAAATAAGAAATAAACCGAAGATCATTTGTATTAAGATTTGAATGAACTTCTTTTAGTTTTTTTAAAAAACCTTGATTCACCTCATCAAAATGATTAAAAAAATGATCCCATTCTGAATCTTTTTTCAAATGATTTTTTAATTCTCTTACTTTATTCTCTAAAACTGGGTTCCCTCTTACTTCGTTAAAAGTAGAAAAATGAGCAATAATGTCTTCTATTAAATTGTTTCGGGCGGCAACGCTCAATGCTTTCGAAGAAAGTTGTTTATTTTTTAATTCGATTTCACCACGTAAACGCTCCTCATTTAATCCTGATGAAACATTATGTTCTTGTAAAGTTTGCTCTAGAAGTAATTTTTCATTTTTCTCTTGCAATAATTCTAACTCAACAATCTGTTGATTACGTTCAGCAATAATTTTTCTTTGATTAAGTTTTATAAAATGATTTCTAATTGCCCAGAAAACAAGAATTAATAATAAAATTAATCCTATTATGAAACCATAAAATATTTTACGTTCTGTTTTTAACTGTTGCGTGCTTTCGGAAAGCTTTTGTTGAAAATTCTGAACCTCGAACTTTATCTTACTATTTTCGAATAAACGCCCATTTTTTATTTTATTGATAGAATCCATTGTAAACATAACAGAGTCTTTGTATAAAATAGCCTGATTATATTTCTGAGCATCAAAACTTAATTGAGCCATCAATTTATAAGCATCTTTTTTATTTTCGATGCTCATATTATCATCTTTCAGTAATAAATTAATGTAACTCGTTGCACGATTAACATCTTTCTCTTCTTGAAAAATTTGAGCTAGTAAAATTAAAATAGAACTTTTGGCTTCTATATTAAATGATTTTTGAGCTGTGGAAAAAAGTTTTAAAGCAATTTCTTTTGCTTTTTGATGTTGTTTTGCAAGATAAAAATTATTGGCTTCTGCTATTTCTGCCATCAACAATAATTCTTGGTTATTTTTTAATAATGGGATTGCTATCGTAAGATATTCTTTAGCTTTTTTAACTTGATTTTGCTCATTAGCTACAGTTGCTAAATTGATGGCGTATAAACCAATCTTTAAAGATTCTTTTTTCTCTAAAGCTATTTTATAAGCTCTTAAAAAATATTCTTCCGCTTTGGTAAATTGTTTTTCTTTTGAATATAGAATTGCGATGTTGTTCAGTACAATCATTTCTTCGTTAGAATCTGCATTCTTCAGTGCAATTTTATACGCTTCCAAATAATTGTCTATTGCCTCACCATAATCCAGCATCATGTAATAATTTACACCAATGTTGTTTATTGCTAAAAACAACTGCTTGTTCCAATTCTTTTGTTGAGAACGATTTTTTACTTTTAGTAATAATTCTAAAGACTCTCCGAAGTTATTTTCTGCTCTTTCATTAATTGCTTTAACAAGTAATTCATCGCATTCCTTTTGCGTCTGTGCATTACAAAAACTAATAAATAAGCAAAAAAATAAAAAATATAGATACTTCATTTAGACACAATTTCCCATTTATAGATGATAAAAAGTTATATAGGTTGCGTTAAAATACTATTTTTCTACTTGAAATAAAAAAAGCGTTGATAAATCAACGCTTGTATTTTATTTTTTGAGATTTAGTAACCAAATCTTCTTAAATCATTTTCTTTGCTTCTCCAGTCTTTTCTAACCTTTACAAATAGTTTTAAGAAAACCTTTTTATCAAAGAACTTTTCTAATTCTTCTCTGGCTTCTTTCCCTACTTTTGATAAAGACTCACCTTTGTGACCAATTATAATTCCTTTTTGAGAATCACGCTCTACAAAAATTTCAGATTCAATAGAAATTAAATTTAAATCTTCTTTAAAACGTTCTGTTACTATTTCTACTGAGTAAGGAATTTCTTTTTGATAGTTTAATAAGATTTTCTCACGAATAACCTCATTCACAATAAAACGCTCCGAACGGTCTGTTAATTGATCATCTGGATAATATTGTGGACCTTCAGGAATAATATCTTTTATTTTATTGATTAATAAATCAACATTTACATTTTCCTTTGCAGAAATAGGTAAAATTTCAGCTTTAGGCAGTAATTCGTGCCAATAATCTACAGCTTCATTCAGACGATCAGGCGTAGCAGTATCAATTTTATTTAATAGTAAAATAATTGGTGTTGATGTTTTCTGTAAACGTTCAAACACTTCTTCATTTTTCAATCTTTTTTCTCCAATTTCTACCACGTAAAGAATAACATCAGCATCAACTAAAGATTCTTTTACAGCATCCATCATTTTTGTTTGCAATTCGTATGCTGGATCTAAAACACCTGGAGTATCAGAAAAAACAATTTGATAATCTTCTCCCGTTAATATTCCTTTTATACGGTGACGAGTTGTCTGCGCTTTATGCGTTGCAATCACAAGACGCTCTTTCATCAAAACATTCATCAATGTAGATTTTCCAACATTAGGATTACCTATGATATTTACAAAACCGGATTTAAATTTCTTTTCGTCTGACATTCTGCAAATTTAGTTAATTATTATGTTCTATTATAGATAAAATTTATTTACAGATTAAAAAAACGTTTTAATTGGCTAATTATTTGGCTTATAATTTGAAAAAAATAGGATAGAAAAAAATCTATAAAAAGTTTAGATTTTTCTAATTAATATGATTAAATTCATATTGTGTTAAGAAAAAATATAAAATAATTTCAAATTTATAAAGAGATGAAAGCAGAGCTTATTGAAAAAGAAGAAGTAATAAATTTAAAATTTTTAGATGCTCCAAAAGGAGAAGTTACAGTAGAAGCTGAAAAATTAAATGGAGCTGTAAGATTAGGAAATGAATTTAAATCTAAAGCATATATTACATTTCAGACGGATCAAGGTCCTAAAAAAATAGAAACAACAGTTTGGTCTGTAACTGAACGTTTTCTACAAATAAAAAATGACGTTTTAATTCCTATAAAATCTTTAATAGATATACAATATTAATTAATAGTTGAATCATAAAAAATAGCCTTAGAATTTATTCTAAGGCTATTTTTTATGGCTTATTTACAGATTATTCTAATTATAAATCTTTAAAAAAGAATACATCTAATTTAGATATGATAAATTACAGTTATTCTCAGCATTAATAAATAGTTTCATCTTTTAGTTTCTATTAACGTTTATATATATTTGCAGCAAATTTTATAACACTGTAAATACTCCAAAAATTAATATAGAATAATCTTATCTCGTTTGCTTTATATTTTTCATAAATAGTTTTATAGTTAACGACCAAATATGATATCAATATGAAGAAAATTTACTTAATACTAGGCTTAATTTCTAATCTAACATTTGCTCAATTAGCAACTCCATCTGCACAAATACAGGCAACAACAAACCCCACAACTGGGAATGTTGGTATTGGAACGACTAACCCTCAAACAAAATTAGATATTCAAAATCGTGTACTTATAGATTGGAGTGCTCCAACACATGGAATAAAAATATTAACTTCTGGTGGACAGACGCCTGCTGGATGGGCTAGAGGATATTTTTTTGGATCAAAAGACAATTTAAGTAACAATTTAGGTGGTTTCGGCGCTTTTGGTTGGGCTAACACTTTAGAAAATTATTTTATAGGAAGCGCTTGGGATAACCCTATTGTAAAACTTTTCCCTACAAATAAAATTACATCATTTTATGGAAATGTAGGGATTGGAACTACTAACCCTCAATCTAAATTAGAAGTGAATGGTAGTTTTAAAGCAGGAAACGATGATAACCAATTTACTTACGACGGCCATGCAGATCTCCGTTTAAAATTTAAAAACAGAGGAACTGGAGGTAGAGTTATTGTTCATGATGAAGGAAATACCTTATCTATTAATTATGCTGAAGATTTTAATGGAGGAACAAAACTAGGATATTACTTTTTAGTTAAAGGTCGAAATGCTTCTCTTAAAGGAAAGTTTGAAGCCAAAGAAATTAAAGTTACCGAAACTCCTACTGCAGATTTTGTTTTCGAAGAAGATTATAAACTTCCCACTCTACAAGAAGTTGAAAAACACATTAAAGAGAAAAAGCATTTACCAGAAATAGCTTCTGCAAAACAAATGGAAAAAGAAGGGGTTAATGTTGGTGAATTCCAAATACAATTACTGCAAAAAATTGAAGAGTTAACGCTTTATATTATTGAGCAGAATAAAAGAATTGAAGAACAAAATAATAGAATAAAGAAATTAGAAAATAAATAACATGAATAAATTTTTACCAGTAATTATCATCCTATTTTTAGGATCTATTATTAACGCTCAAGAAATAACATCATTTAAAACTGTTGGTACTTATGATCAATATGTTCCTGTAGTTTTCGAATTTAAAAATAAACCTTTCTCTATTTCTCGTCCCAGCGTTCATCAAGATAGAAATTGGCTCGCTTATGGAATTGCTACTATAAATGGAATTGGTTTTGGCTGGGGGTCTGGAAATACAAAGATTAAATTAGAAAACTTTACAATTGGCTATAAAAATACTGCTGACACTGGTAAACAATATTCTTTTGTAGGTAAAGTAACTGCTGAGTGGGCTGCTAATGGATTTATTGTTTATTTACGTGGAAATACAACCTATTATACAGATGGTAGTGTTATAAGAAATGATGCCCAATATACTGCTCCGAGTGGAACACCTTATAATAATTTAAACCCTGTTAGTATTGACACTCCAGGATATAATATTCCTACAGGAGTTTATGTTAATGAAATGGAAATTAACTCTAATTCTAAAACTTTAAATGACACATCAAGTAATCTTTTAACTTATAAAGATGGAAATGTAGGGATTGGAACTGATACCCCTAAAACTAAGCTAGATGTTAATGGAACAATAACAATACCTGAATTTTCTACTATTAACATTAGAGGAAATGACATTTTTCATGGATTAAAATATTCTTATAATAATTTTGCAAATACTTTTGTTGACGGACCAATTCTTTATGGTTGGGCTGGAGGTGCTTTAGGAATAAAAAAAGAACAAGGTGAATCTATTGCTATAAGATGGAACCAAGATGGTAATGTTGTTATTTCTAACAAACTCGAAGCTAAAGAAATTAAAGTAACAGAATCACCAACCGCAGATTTCGTTTTCGAAGAAGATTATAGGCTTCCAACTCTACAAGAAGTTGAACAACACATTAAAGAGAAAAAACATTTACCAGAAATTGCTTCTGCAAAACAAATGGAAAAAGAGGGTGTTAACATCGGGGAATTCCAAATTCAATTACTTCAAAAAATAGAAGAGTTAACGCTTTATATTATTGAGCAGAATAAAAGAATTGAAGAATTAGAAAAAAAATAAAACGAACTAATATGAGGAAAATTTACTTATCAACTATCTTACTTTCAAACTTAGTATTCTCTCAACTTTCAACTCCTTCTGGCGAAATACAAGCCACAACTAATGCTAATACTGGTAATATAGGAATTGGAACGGATAATCCTAGAGAAAGATTAGATATTAATGGCGATTTAATTATTGATAATGGATCTAATCATACTCATTTAAGATTGGGAAACAGATATAATAATAATATTATAAGTGATAGTTCTCCTAATAAGCATTATGGTGGTGGTTACTTTTTTAGAGTACACAATGACAATATTGCCCACAAATATATTAATGCCATGATGCTAGCCGAAAATGGAAATGTTGGTATTGGAAGTCATAATCCTACTGAAAAATTAGACGTACAAGGAAATGCTAAAATAAGGAGTTGGTCTCCAAGAATTTATTTACAAAGAGATAATGATCAAGGTGGATTTATTCAAGGGATTCAAACTCAACTTCTAGATGGGAAAGACAACTGGTTTTTTGGAAATCTACATCATGATCAATGGATTGTTTCTAAAGGAGATTACACAGGTGTGAAATTTTCTATTAATGAAAATGGAAATGCATTACTACATGGAAAACTAGAAGCAAAAGAGATTAAAGTAACAGAATCACCTACTGCAGATTTTGTTTTTGAAGAAGATTATGCTTTACCAACTCTACAAGATGTTGAAAAACATATTAAAGAGAAAAAGCATTTACCAGAAATTGCTTCTGCAAAACAAATGGAAAAAGAAGGTGTTAACATCGGTGAATTCCAAATCCAATTACTGCAAAAAATAGAAGAGTTAACACTTTATATTATTGAATTAAATAAAGAAATTCAAGAATTAAAAAATAAATAACATGAGAAAAACTTTACTTACTGTATGTTCTCTCTTTTTAATGATTTCTATTTCTGCACAAGAAGTCGTGTGGGAAAAATCTATTGGAGGAGAACATGCTGAATATTTATATAATGCTATTCCTACTCCAGATTATGGTTTCCTTATTCTTGGGAGTTCGGCTTCTGATGCTACTGGTGATATCAAAAAAAATAACCAAGGAAGTTTAGATTATTTTCTATGGAAAATGGACGAAAATGGAAAACAAGAATGGCAAAATTCTTTTGGTGGAAGTGGAACAGATTTTCTGTATTCAGCTAAACCTACCCCAGATGGTGGATATATCTTAGCTGGCGCTTCTACTTCTGGTAAATCTGGTGATAAAACTAGCGAAAATCAAGGTGCTGAAGATATTTGGATTATTAAAATTGACGCCAATGGAAACTTACAATGGCAACAAGCTTTTGGTGGAAACGGAAATGATATTCCAACTGATGTTTTAGTTACACAAGATGGTGGTTACCTTATTGCAGCGAATTCAAATTCTACTCCATCTGAATTAAAGAAAAGTGAAAACTTTGGTGGAAATGATTATTATATAATTAAGCTCGATAAAAAAGGTAAACTTATTTGGGAGAAGACTTTTGGAGGAGCTTATGATGATAAAGTAAAATCTATTCTACAAACTAAAGATGGTTTCATATTGGTTGGAAATTCTAATTCTCCTGCAAGCGGAAACAAAACCACTGAACAAACTGGAAATAATACATGGATTGTTGAAATTGACAATGAAGGAAACATTCGTTCTGAAAATAGTCTTGGTTTAAACAATGAAAATTATTTAATTTCTGCTGAGCAAAAGAAGGATCATTATCTATTTGCTGTTAATGATAAAAGTGGAAGTAAAATAACTTCTAAAGTTATTGAAACAGATTTAAGTCTTCAACCAATTCATACAACTGAATTAAAAGTTGAAAATAATTTATCAATTACTGAAATTAAAAATGTAAATGATAGTTTTCTTTTAACTGCTAATAAAATTTCAAGTTTGCAAGAGGCTACAAATGGTGCAATTGAAAGTTATTATATCACTAAATCATTCGATAAGAATGGAACTTCTGTTTGGGAAAAGAAGTTTGGGGAAAAAGGATTTAATTATTTAGAGAAAGCAATCACAACACGTGATGGTTCTACTATTTTATTTGGAAATTCTACTCAACAAGCAAAAGGAAACAAAGGGCAATCGGATTTCTATTTGGTGAAATTAGGAAAAGAAGGAGACGATATTAAACGTGTGTCATTAGAGGTTTATCCTAATCCTACTTCGGATATTGTGAATGTAATTATAAACAAAGAGTTTACTACTTCTTCTATCGAAGTTTATAACCTTGCTGGACAGCATCTACAAACTAAAAATGTAAAATACCGTTCTACTCCTATTTCTCTCGGAAATTATCCTGGTGGTGTTTACATCTTAAAAATCAAAACAGATAACAAATCTGAATCTATTAAAATTATTAAAAAGTAATCATGAAAAATATTATATTATTTTTAATCATTCTAACAAACAATATTACTTTTGCTCAAAGCAATATTAATAATGAAAATTATAAAATTAACTTTTTACCTAAACCTCCTGAACAAAATAGTTTAGACAAATTTACAGAAATTCCTAAAGGATCATATTCTGGTGTTTTTAGCTATTCTATTCCTTTATATACAATAAATTCAAACGATATTTCATTACCAATTTCTTTGGATTATATGACTACTGGTATAAAAGTAAATGAACTCTCTAATTCAGTTGGATTAGGTTGGAATATTAACATAGGTAACATTTCTTTTTCACAAAAAGTTAATAATTTAGACGATTTTAGAAACAAAAATCATTATATAAAAAATATTGAAGATTTTAACCCAGAATTCGAAGACCCAAATACTCCTGAAAATAATAAAGACTATAGACTTGCCAGATTATTTACAGGTATAAATGATAATAGATTTGGAGTTGTTAGAGATGAATCAAATCCTGATCAATTCTCATACTCGTTGTTAAATAACAAAGGAAGTTTTATTCTTGATCACAAGAACATTCCTCTAACATTTCCTAAAGATAATGTTTCTATTAAAGCAATTTCTCCTGGGGGAGTTGAAATTATTGATAAAAAAGGCATAAAGTATTTCTTTAGTAGTTATAAAAATCAAATTATATATCCACCTCTTTCTGGCTTTAGTGAGATAAGTACATATAATTATAAAATCGACTCTATCATTTCACCTAATAAACAAATCATTAAATTTCTCTATAAAACTAATAAATATAATTACCTCTCATCTTATAATGAATCTAAATATATACTAGAGAAAGGATATTATTTTAATGGTGTTGATTGCGGTAAGAGAGATGAAAAATTCCATTATAGATCTGAAATTAGTGAAGAGTTGATTTCTAAAATTATTTTTGAAAATGGAGTAGTAGATTTTATCTATGATAATACATCTAGAAAAGATATTAAATCTGGAACTATCTTAAAAAAGATAACAGTTAAGAAAGATAGTCTATATATTAAAGATTTTATTTTAAATAATGAATTTCTTGTAGCAAACGGAGGAAGTGTACCTACAATTAATAATATATATAATGAAGATTTCAAACAAAGACTATTTTTAAAAAGTTTAAAAAACAACTTAGAAAATAACAGCTATGATTTTTCATATTATGGAGAAAATCTTAATAATAAAAGTATTGATTTCCCACAAAGATTTTCTCCCTCAGCAGATTTTTGGGGAAATTATAATGGTTCTACAACATACCTACCAAATAGAAATGGAATAAACTCTTCATCCTATATAGGTTCTGATAAATCACCCAATATTTCATATTCTAAAAATGGATCGTTATCTATGATAAAATTTCCTACTGGTGGATATCAAGAAATACAATATGAGTTAGATGATTATAAATATGATAGTGAGATAGAAATAAAACAGCAAATACAAGAAGGTATCTTTGATCCAACGAGGAATATTACTAATTCAAAAAGTATAGATATTGATTTAAGTAAATATAAAATTAACAGTGATATTTATTTCTATTTCTATTATGAAAATAGTCCCAACTCAGGCTTAGGACCAAATGATTTACCATTAGAAAACTCTGGTTACTTTTATGCTTCTTTATCAGAAAATGGGAAAGAAAAAGTTAGAATATATAAAAATGGGAATATAATTTTCAGTCAAAAATACAACCCTTTAGATAATTCAAAAAAATATACATTAACAGTTTATAGAGTTGGCAAAGCTAAAGATACAATGATTAGAGCTTTTTTATATTTTGAAGCATCATCAAAGAAATATTTAGCTAATAAATTTTCAGGTAATCTACGAATAAAAACGATTAATCTTCAAGAGGATTCGAATAAACCTTTAATAAAAAAAGAATATGAATACAAGGATTTTACTAACAATATATTTTCTAGTGGTAATTATTATGGAGATAATCTAGAGGAAAATAGATATGTATATGCAATAAATAACAGTAATGAAAAAGTTGATGATATAGATACTTATTGTACATACTTAAAGATTTCAAACAATGACTTATATAATCTTTATGGAAGTAATAACAAAAGTGTACTTTATAAAAATGTTACAGAAAAAGTTATTAATGTAGAAGATAAAACAAACTATATAACTCAATATACTTACACAACTCCAAAAAATTTAGGTCATAGTTTTAAGTCTGAATTCGAGCCATTTGTTAACCAACCAGACAACAGTTATTTAGGTGGTCTATTGTTAAAAGAATTGAAATATAAAAATAATGGAGGAAAAATTGACTCTATTTCTTCAATAACAAATAAATATGAGTTTGATTATTATTTTAATCAATTTTCTTCTAATTATGATTATAAAAGACCATATGCAATTTCCCCTAAATTGGACATAACATTAAAAGGTAAAGGTCAATGGGTAAGAAAGGATGATTATGTAAATGAATATACTTTTTCTTGGAAAATATCATATCAAACAAGTTCTTGGATAAAACTCTTAGAAACTACTAAAAAAGATTATTTTTCTAAAGATAATGTCATAGAATCAAAAATATTTTTTGATTATTCTAAGACATACAATCATTTAAATCCCATAAAACAAACGACAAGCAACAGCAAAGGCGAAACTCTTACAACAGAATATCAATACCCATCTGATTTAACAAGTGGTTATCCCGAAAGTACTAAAATGACGCGTTTGGTTAATGAAAATAGAATTGCTGAGCCAGTTATTGTTAAACAAAAAATTGGAGATACTTATGTATCCGAAATTCATAATCAGTACAAGGAATTTAATGGAATCTTACAAAAATCTGCTGTTTTTCAGAAAAAGGGAAATGGTATTATAACAGCACAAAATACAGATCGTAAAATAGTTTATAATAGTTACGATGTTAAAGGAAACATTACACAATACACTCCAGAAAATGGTCTTCCTGTTGCTATTATTTGGGGATATAATAGTCAATACCCTGTCGCAAAACTGGAAGGTATAACATACGATAATGCAAAAAATAAATTAGGAACGTATTTATCTAAGCTTGAAAATGGATTATTAACAAACGATGAACAAAAAGAATTAAGATCATTAATTCCAGAAGCAATGATTACAACTTATGTTTACAAACCATTAGTAGGTGTAACACAAATTACAGGACCAAATGGTATGTCAGAATTCTATAAATATGATTATGCAAATCGTTTAGAAGAAATTAAAAACGATAAGGAAGAGGTTTTAAAAACATTTCAGTACAACTATAAAAACTAAATTCTATGAGAAAATTTTATAACTTATTTTTAATACTATTTGTAGGATCTAGTTTTAGTTTTGCTCAAAAAGTTTTAAATACTCCAACAGCGGAGAATTCAACAATAACAGATCCCGTATCTATTACAATGACGCCTGGTTTCAGTGTAAAAGCTGCTTCAGGCTCAACATTCCGTGCTTTTATCGATAGTAATGGAAATGGTATTCCTGATGGTCAGGAAGCTGAATTTCCTACTTTAAACGAGAACTATGTTCGTACTATAGAATGTTTAAATGCTCCATGTAGTAAGAAAAAAGAAACGGTTATTTATTTTGATGGTTTAGGTAGAGAAAAACAAGCCTTACAAGTCGCTGGCTCTCCAACTGGAAAAACAATTATAACTCCTTACGAGTACGATGGATTTGGACGTCAAATAAAAGAATTCTTGCCTTTTCCTATATCATCTTCGGATAATAAAATAAGTTCACAGAAAAATGGAGCATCATTTTATAATAATCTTGTTGGTGATAGTATCGCTTATTCTCAAAAAACATTCGAGAATTCTCCTCTTAATCGTGTACTTTTTCAGGCTGCTCCTGGAAACTCTTGGAAAAAAGGATCAGGTCACGAGATAGGATTTAAGTATGAATCAAATACTGTAGATAATGTTCTTCGTTTCGATGTTTCACTTTCACAAACTCTTGTACCAAGTTTAATTCCAAATGGGAGTTATCAAGCCAACACACTTTACAAAACGGTTACCACTGATGAAAATGGACAGGCAATACAAGAATTTAAAGACCAAGAAGGAAGAGTTATTTTAAAACGAATTGATATTCCACAAATGCTCTTTAATTCTTATGGAAAACATGATACCTATTATGTATATGATGTCTATGGAAATTTAACTTATGTTCTTCCTCCAAAATTAATAGAAGTTGGAAATTACATAGATAACTTAGCTGAATTGGGTTACCAATATCAATACGATGATAAAAATAGACTAGTTGAAAAGCAACTTCCAGGAAAAGGAAGAGAGTTTATGGTTTATGATAATCAAGATCGTTTAACTCTACAACAAGATGCTAATCAGCGAACAGCAACTAACAAAGGTTGGACATTCTTTAAGTATGATAAATTTGGACGAATTGTTTATTCTGGTTTCTTTAAAAACACTGCTACTAGAAGTGCTATGCAATCTGCATTAAACAACAAAAGAACACCTAATAACGAGGAGAGAACTTCGACTGTTTATAGCAATAATAGTACAACTATTTATTACACAAATGAACAATTTCCTAATGGTAGTTTAACTGTACAAACCGTTAATTATTACGATAATTACGAAAGTTTAGAGATGGTCGCAGGTTCTTTAATAGCAGGTCAAGAGCTTATAGGTGAAAAGGACACAAAAACAAAAGGATTAGCAGTAGCTACATTTACCAATGTTTTAGGTACAACAAAATGGAACAAATCTTATACTTTTTATGATAAAGAATATGTACGTCCTGTAACAACTCATTTAGAAAATTACTTAGATGGTTTTCAAACAACTTCCTCTTCTTTAGATTTTAGAGGAAAAGTTTTAAATACAATTACCAGACATAAGTTAGATGATATAAATACTCCTGAAATAACCATTAATGAAGTATTTGATTATTATGACAATGAGTTATTAAAATCGCAAACACACCAAATAAATGATGGTTCTGTTGAATACATTGCTCAAAATTCGTACAACGAGATTAATCAATTAATTTCTAAAAAAGTCGGGAACGATAATTCTTCTACTCCATTACAAAATGTTGATTATAAATACAACATTCGTGGTTGGATGACAGATATTAACAATGTTGACGTTAATGACAATAGTTTATTTTCATTTCGATTGAATTATGATCATTTTTATCAATATCCTGATGCTCCTTTTGTAAAGAATTTATACAATGGGAATATTTCTGAAGTTATATGGAAAACATCTTCTGATAATCATAAAAGGAGTTACAGTTATGCATACGATGGTTTAAACAGATTACTTTTTGGAAATTATGCAAAAAATAATGAAATAAAACATTCTTATCACGAACAAATTGCAGGTTATGATAAAAACGGTAATATAAAAGGGATTTTTAGAAATGGGGCTAATGAAAGTTCGAATTTAACTTATATTGATATACTAAGTCATCATTATCAGACAAATTCAAACAAATTAATTAGCGTAAATGATTCTTCGGGTGTTTCAGAAGGTTTTGATGATAAAAACAAAACGGGTGATGATTACGCATATGATCTTAATGGAAATCTAACAAAAGATTTAAACAAAGAAATTACAGATATTAAATATAATGACTTAAATTTACCTATAGAAGTTCTTTGGAATGCTTCAAGAAAGATTAATTATGTATATGATGCAAGTGGTGTTAAACTAAGAAAAGTTGTAACTGATGGCACAACTGTTACCACAACAGATTATGCTAGTGGTTTTCAATATAAAAACAACAGTTTACAATTTTTTCCAACAGCAGAAGGGTACGTAAATGTAACAAATGGTAATGCGTTTAACTATGTTTACAACTATACTGATCATCTGGGTAATGTTCGTTTGAGTTATCAAAAGGATACAAACGGTACTCTAAAAACCTTAGAGGAAAACAACTATTATCCATTTGGGTTAAAACATAGCGGATATAACAATACAAACCTTTCAAATAGTAGTTATAATTATAAATACAATGGGAAAGAATTACAAACAGATTTAGATATTAATCTTTACGATTATGGTGCTCGTAATTACGATCCTGCTATAGGGAGATGGTTTAATATTGACCCGTTGGCAGAAGAATCAAGACGTTTTTCTCCTTACATTTACGCTCTTAATAACCCTATTTATTTCATAGATCCTGACGGAATGATTGCAGTTAGCAGTCTTAAAGAAATGTGGGATAACACAACTTCATCAAGTACATGGACAAATAATGGAGACGGAACCTTTGAAGGAGATGAGGATGAAAAAAATAATGAAGAGCAATGTTGTAAAAAAGGAATATTAAGTGGCATAAAAAAAGCTTATATTGATGGTGTAAAGGATAATCTCAAAATTTTGGGAACTTTATCCGGTTTTGGGAATATATCTAATCCATTAGTAGACCATTTAATAAGCAATGAATTAGATTACGACGATAAAACTGAAGTTACAGCATATTATTCTGCTATTATTTTAGTTGCGATATTAGATCCAACTCCTGTTGGAGAATTGAATATCGCAATAAAAGGAGGTAAAGCTGTTAAAATTTTAAAAGCTGTAAACAGTAATATGGGGCATGCATTAGAAAGAAGTATTGAGAGAGGTGTTTTTAAAAATATGGATGAAGCTAAAACTTCTTTAGAAAAGCTTTCTAAAGAAATTGGAAAAAATAAATTTCCAAAAGGAACTATTGTTGACCCTTCACATTCAGATAGGATTTTAGTTCCGATTGGAAAAAATGGTATGGCGTCATATCAAGTAGCTCCAAATGGTACAGCCAAATTAAAAACAGTATTAAATAAAAAATAAATGGAAAATATTATAATAAAAGAGAATGATGAATCTATTTATATTCAATTAAAGGATCATCCTAAAAAAATTACTTTTGGAATTGTAGATAAAAATATAGATATAGCATCCTTAATTAAAAATTACATAGGCACTCCTATTTACTTTGATTTTAATAAGGATGGCATCCTAATAGGAATTGAAATTTTAAAATAGATTTTATAGAAGTCACCAGCTGTCGCAAACATCCTGCACGTGACTACAAAAAGGTTAATTTTTATAAAACACCAAAAGCCAGCTAAATGCTGGCTTTAGTGTTTTTATAAAGTTGCTATATTTTTATTAAAGAAACTTTCTTAAATTTACCTACAGAAGTTCTTTGGAATGCATCAAAGAAGATTAATTACATTTACAATGCAAATGGAGCAAAACTAAGAAAAATTGTAATCGATGGGACTAAAATCACCCCAACAGATTATGCTAGTGGTTTCCAATATAAAGACAACAGTTTACAATTTTTTCCAACAACAGAAGGTTATGTAAATGTAACAAATGGTAATGCATTTAATTATGTTTACAATTATACAGATCATCTTGATTCATGAATAAAAAATTTGATAAAGTTTTTATGAAATGACCCGAGTGTAACGAGTAGTTCGTTTAAGCTACCAAAAGGATACAAATGGTACTTTAAAAACCTTAGAGGAAAACAACTATTATCCATTTGGGCTAAAACATAGCGGGTATACTCCTACAACAATTGGAAATAATGATTATAATTATAAATACAACAGTAAAGAATGGCAAGGTAGAGAAGACTTAGATATTAATCTTTACGACTACGGTGCTCGTAATTACGATCCTGCTTTAGGTAGATGGTTTAATGTTGACCCAATGGCTCCTAAATATTTTTCTCATAGCCCATATACATATACTCTAAATAATCCAGTATATTTTATTGATCCTGATGGGATGCAAGTTGGAGGTCCAGGTGATGAAAAAAATAAAGTTCCCGTTATTAATGGAGGTACTTTAGATGAAGTAATTGTAACAGGTTCTTCTAGTAAGTCTGGATACTCAGGATTTAATTTTAATATACCTACGCCTGATCTTAAATCAGCTTTTTTTGGGAATCATGTTGATGGAGCTTATAAGTATGTACTTTCTCCAAAAAATATAAAGAATTATGAAAAAATGCAAAAAGCAAACCGTGAGGGAGAATGGGGATTAATTAAGGTATCTGCTGTTTTACTATCTCCAATTATACTACCTGAACTAATTGCCTATGGTTCTATGGCAGGAGAATCAAAATTTAGCGCATATGTTATTAAAACTTCAGTTGATATTTATACTCAAACTATTTTTAGCAACAATATAGATGATGTAAATGTAGTATCTGCAATGGCTGGAGCTGCATCAGAAGGCACTCAATTAATACAAAAAACTATAGAAACTGGTAAACTGCCAAATAATCAAGATATGACGTCTGCTTTATTAAAATCAACACTAGTACCAGCAATAAGTAATACAGCCTCTGGTTTAATTAATTCTAAACCAGGGAGAGAAGTTACTGCAGAAGTTGTTAATGCTGTTATTACTAAAGTTTCGGAAGATGACGTTGATAAAAGAGTACAACAATACATAAAACCTTAGATAAATGAAATTATCAAAAACACAACAATATTTTTTAGGAATTATATTCTTTGCTTTATTTTTAATTGTTATATATTTTATTAAAAATAAAAATTTTAATAAAATTCTAATTAACACAAAATATACAATTAGTGAAATTTATGATTTAAAACATTATTCAAGATCTAGTGATTCTTACATGTATAGTTATAAAGTTAATAATCTAATTTTTAAACAGGGTATTAGCTCTAATAGCTCAAACAATCTTTTTGTCGGTAAACGTTATTTTGTCATATTTGAAGAAGGTAATCCTAAAAATTCAATGTTACTACCTTTTTTATTTGTTCCAGATAGTATAACAAAAGCTCCTGATGAAGGTTGGACAAAACCTCCTATTCCAATAGATAAAAATGAAATTAAAAAGTTTTTAGAGAATTACTAGAAGTAATGTAAATATTAATCATATATTAAATACACAAAAGGATAGACAATTGTCTATCCTTTTGTGTTATAGCATTGTTTATATTTCTAATCATCTTCCCTCCTCTGCAAAGGATTATCGTATCTCATTTTTCTAAAGACATTAATAAGCGTAACAACATCTTTCTCGCAGTAATCTTTTATTCGTTCAAGATTATTTTCATTGTAATAAACATGTGCAACTTGAGAGCCATCAATATCATCTTTAGGTGTAGGAATTTCGAAAATATTGGCTAATAAATCTAATGATGTGAAATTCTTGTAATCTCCAAATTTCCATAATTCCATAGTATCAAGATGTTGTATTTCCCAAGGCTTTTTGCCAAATAATTGTAAAATTGCTGGAATCTCAATCTGATGAATCAGCATTCGACGGGCGATATAAGGAAAGTCGAATTCCTTTCCGTTGTGTGCGCACAAAACATGATCTGGTTTAAAAAAATTCTCGATTAATAATTGATTAAAATCTTCTAAAATCACTTTTTCTTCGTGTCCATAGAAACTTTTAATATGTAGAAAAGAATCTTTTACGACAACACCAACCGAAATACAAACTATTTTACCAAATTCAGCTAAAATACCAGCTCTCTCATGATAAAATTCTTCAGGAGAAATATCATTATTATTTCGCTGAAAAGCTGTTTTCTTTTCCCATAATACTTTTGTTCTATCAGATAAAAGATCCCAATCATCTGTCTGAGGAACGGTTTCTATATCTAAAAATAAAATCTTATTGTATGGTATTCGTTGTATCATTTTCTTTTACTTTTTCATTGATACGCATCGCCTCATCTACCAAACGGTAAACATCTCCATCGGCTATAGGATGATTATTAGGCTGATCGTTATGCGTTTTTCCTGTTCTAACAATTACTAATTTTTCTTTTGGAACAACAATTATTCGTTGTCCAAGATGTCCTAACATCGTATAAAATGGCGTTTTATAATCATAATCCATCCAAACTGAATAACCATAAATTTGTGCTTCATTGGCATTAAATGCTTTTTTATTTGGAGTAATCATTTTCTGAACAAATGCACTGTCTAAAACTTGTTTCCCAAACCAATTTCCATCATTTAATAATAACTGCCCTAATTTTGCATAATCTCTAACAGTAGCATTAAAACAACAATACGTTTTTTCCATTCCTTTGGGATTATCTTTTGACCATTGTGCATCCATTTCCATTCCCATTGGTTGCCAAAATTCTTCTTGAAAATATTGTGATAAGGATTTATTTTTTAAAGCTCTTTCTATAACAATTCCTAACAATTGTGTGTCACTTGATTGATACTTAAAATGACCTCTTGGTTTAGAAACAAATTTTCTTTCTAGCATTTGTTTTACAACATCATCTCCATAATAAGCCTTTGCTGTTGGGTTTAATGGAAAATAATATTCCTCACTCCAATCGTATCCAGATGTCATTGCAGATAAATCGCCAATTGTACATAATGCACCAAATTTATCATCTGTAAATTCTGGAATAAAATCTGTTATTTTCTGATCTAAACTTTTTATATAACCTTGCTCTATTGCTTTTCCAAGCATCATGGTTGTAAAAGTTTTTGCCATAGAAAAGGAGTTAGTAATATCATTCTGTGCATATCCATTAAAATAATATTCGCTTAATAACTGATGGTCTTTAATAATAACTAAACCAGCAGTTCCGAAATCTTTCATCTCTTTTTCAAATTTTGGAGACAATGGAAATTGATTATAATCTAAATGTTGTTGCCAAACTCTAGGAGCTCCTGCCATAATTACATTGTTATCAAAATCTCTGTAATCATCAATATTTGCCGTTTTTTCTCCTTTAAGATAAGTTAGCTTTGCTCCTCTAAAAATATAGCTATTACCTGTTGCATAAAGAATTAGAATAAGTACGCAAATTACGATAACTATCCATTTTATAATTTTCCAAAGTATTTTCATTGGTTAAAAATTTGAATCTGTTACTAAAATAAGCTTTTACTATTAAATAATTTCAAAAAACTATTGTTTCGGACTTGTTTTTGTTGAGTTATACGTATATTTATAACATAAATAAATCTAAAAAAATTATAATATTATGGCTTTTGAATTATCAAAATTACCTTATGCATTTGATGCATTAGAACCTCATATTGATGCAAAAACGATGGAAATTCACCACGATAAGCATCATGCTGCCTATACAAACAATTTAAATGCTGCCATTGAAGGAACAGATTTAGAAAATGCTACAATCGAAGAAATTTTAGCTAAAGAAACTGACAAACCAGCTGTACGTAACAATGGTGGAGGTTTTTATAATCACAATTTATTTTGGGAAATTTTAACTCCAGGTGGAAGCAACAAACCAACTGCTGAAGTTGCAGAAGCAATTGATGCTGCTTATGGTTCTTTTGATGCTTTTAAAGACGAGTTTTCTAAAGCTGCTGCAACTCGTTTTGGATCAGGTTGGGCTTGGTTAATTGTAAAAGATGGTAAAGTAGTTGTTACTTCTACTCCAAACCAAGATTCTACATTAATGCCAGTTGCAGATGTACAAGGTTTTCCTATCTTAGGATTAGACGTTTGGGAACATGCTTATTACTTAAATTACCAAAACCGTCGTCCAGATTATATCGAGGCGTTTTTTAGCGTAATTAACTGGGATAAAGTAGCAGAAAGATTTGCTGCTGCAAAATAATAAAGTTTATCCATTTAAACTTCTTAAGACTTGTGTAGAAATACGCAAGTCTTTTTTATATTTGACACATGGGAATAATAATTTTAGAAAATATCAAAATCTATTCTAATCACGGATGTTTAGATGAAGAAGCTCGTATTGGATCTGATTATTTAGTCGATTTAGAAGCTCATGGAGATTTTACAAAAGCTTGCGAATCGGATGAATTGATAGATGCATTAGATTATGTTACTTTAAATAAAATTGTAAAAGAAGAAGTTGACATCCGTTCAAAATTGTTAGAACATGTTTGCAAAAGAATATTAGATCGTATAGGTCAAGAACTTACAACTGTTCAATATGCAAAAGTTAAATTTTCTAAGCTGAATCCTCCTATTGGAGGGCATGTAGAAAAAGTGAGTATTATCTTAGAAAAATCATATTAAAGTTTTTTTTTCTAAAAAAATTAATATATTTGCAGTCCAAAACAATGGAAATGGTTCCTTGACCGAGCGGCTAGGTAGCGGTCTGCAAAACCGTCCACAGCGGTTCGAATCCGCTAGGAACCTCAATAAAAACCTCAACAAAATTTCGTTGAGGTTTTATTTTTTGATAAAAATTCTTCTCTTTAAAAAAAATAATAAAATTTCATCTCATCAGGTTGATAATTTTAAACCTTATAATTTGTCAACTTGAACAATTTTCTTTTAATATTTTATCAACTTGAACAATTCTCTAAAAGTTATATAAAATCAGGAATGATTTCATGTAAATGATTGACTTATGGCAGGTTTAAATCTTTCAAAAAGTGTATATTTGCAAAGTTTGTAGTATTTCTACAAATAAAATTGAAAAAATGTATTTTTTAATTGACTATTATAAAAATAGTCTCAAAAAATTTAAAACATAATGTCAAAAATTCATTACACACTTACGGACGAAGCTCCGATGTTGGCAACTCATTCATTTTTGCCAATCGTACAAGGATTTACAAAAACTGCTAACATTACAATTGAAGTTCCAGATATTTCTTTAGCTGGACGTATTTTAGCAAACTTCCCTGAATTCTTAAAAGAAGAACAAAGAATTCCTGACGCTTTAGCAGAATTGGGTGCATTAGCTACAACTCCAGAAGCTAATATCATTAAATTACCAAACATTTCAGCTTCTGCTCCTCAATTAGATGAAGCAATTGCTGAGTTACAAGCTCAAGGTTTTGCAGTTCCTAATTATCCTGCTGAACCAAAAAATGAAGAAGAAAAATTAATTAAAGCAAAATACGGAAAAGTTTTAGGTTCTGCTGTAAACCCAGTTTTACGTGAAGGAAATTCTGACCGTCGTGCGCCAAAAGCTGTTAAAAACTATGCAAAAGCAAATCCTCACAAAATGGGTGCTTGGGCAAAAGACAGCAAAACAGAAGTTGCTTACATGAAAAGTGGTGATTTCTATGGAACAGAAAATTCTACAACTGTTGAAAATGCAACAGAATATACAATCAAATTTTACGGTGAAGATGGTTCTACACAAGAATTAAAAGCTGCTGCTGGTTTAAAAGCTGGTGAAGTAATTGATTCTTCTGTAATGAATTTAAATTCATTACGATCTTTCGTTCAAGAAGCAATTCAAGAAGCAAAAGATAAAAATGTATTATTATCTGCACACTTAAAAGCAACAATGATGAAGATCTCTGATCCAGTTATCTTTGGTGCTATTGTAGAAACTTTCTTTAAAGATGTTTTTACTACATATGCAGATACATTTAAATCATTAGATATTAATCCAAACAATGGTTTAGCAGATTTATTCGAAAAAATCAAAGGAAACGCATTAGAGTCAGAAATTAAAGCTGCTATTGAAACTGCTTTAGCGAATGGACCTCGTGTTGCAATGGTTAATTCTGATAAAGGAATTACTAATTTCCACGTTCCTTCTGATATTATTGTTGATGCTTCTATGGCTGCTTTAGTAAGAAATGGAGGTAAAATGTGGAATAAAGATGGTGCAGAAGAAGATACTGTAGCTATTATTCCAGACCGTTCTTATGCTGGTTTCTACGAAGCTGTTGTAGATGACATGAAAGTAAACGGAACATTAGATCCAACAACAATGGGTTCTGTACCTAACGTAGGATTAATGGCTCAAAAAGCTGAAGAATATGGTTCTCATGATAAAACTTTCCAAGCTCCATCTAACGGTACTATTAAAGTAGAAGATGTAAACGGAAATGTTTTATTAGAACAAAAAGTTGAAACTTCTGATATTTTCAGAATGTCTCAAACAAAAGATGCTCCTATCCAAGACTGGGTTAAATTAGCTGTAAACAGAGCAAGATTATCCGAAACTCCTGCTATTTTCTGGTTAGATAAAGGAAGAGCGCATGATCAACAAATCATCAAAAAAGTTGAAAAATATTTAGCTGATCACGATACTACAGGATTAGATATCCGTATTATGGATGTGAAAGATGCGATGACAGAAACTTTAAAACGTGCAAGAGAAGGAAAAGATACTATTTCTGTTTCTGGAAACGTTTTACGTGATTATTTAACAGATTTATTCCCAATCTTAGAATTAGGAACTTCTGCAAAAATGTTATCTATTGTTCCATTAATGAATGGTGGTGGTTTATTTGAAACTGGTGCTGGTGGATCTGCTCCAAAACATATAGAGCAATTTGTTGAAGAAGGTTACTTACGTTGGGATTCTTTAGGAGAATTCTTAGCATTACAAGCTTCTTTAGAGCATTTATCTCAAACACAAAACAATGCTAAAGCACAAACTTTAGCTGACGCATTAGATGAAGCAAATGCTAAATTCTTAGCAACAGATAAATCTCCTGGTCGTAAATTAGGAACTATTGACAATCGTGGTTCTCATTTCTACTTAGCTATGTATTGGGCAGAAGCGTTAGCTAACCAAACAAAAGATGCTGAGTTATCTGCTAAATTTGCTCCTATAGCAAAAGCTATGCAAGAGAACGAAGAATTAATTAACCAAGAGTTAATTGGTGCGCAAGGAAAACCACAAGAAATTGGAGGTTACTACAAAGCAGATTTTGCAAAAACAACTGCTGCAATGCGTCCTTCTAAAGCATTAAATTCTATTATTGACGCTATCTAAGCCTTAATAATTACAATAATATTTTAGTAAAGAATCCCCGAATTTTCGGGGATTTTTTTGTTAAAGTTATTTAAATATATTCGATATCTAATACTAAGAATATGGCTATACAATGTGCAATACAGCATATATTTAATATATTTTCATTTTTGTCTTGATACAAAAACGAAACAAAAAAATCAAGGTCGTAAATCTTTGACTAAAAATTATCAACGTTACGGAAATGATTTAAAAATTCACATTCGTTCATTAAATCATTTTTACCCTCCACTTTTTCAATTTTATTAACGTCAAAGCTTTAAATACCATTTTTTAATCCTTTTTCAAAGGAAAAATTAGCTAAATAATTAAAATCCATTTTTTAAAGCTTAAACAAGTTCATTAAATAACATTCAATTAATCCCAATTAACTTCTAGATAAAAAGCTGAAAGACATCCTCTCAATATTTTTTTTGCCAAATTACTTTTCCTAAATTTACTTAAAGAGAAAAAAACACAACTAATAATGAGAAGTAAGAATCTATCAGAACAGAAGTTCCATCAAATAGTGGAAAACAAGTTCCATATATACAATAGTCTCTTTATGAGCCTACCTTACGATAAGATGCAAAACATTGGATCGTTAATTCCATTTTTATATCAAGAAAGTCAGAATGGTTTACCAGAAGGTAAATCTCCTAATGAAATCATCACTAACTTTTTCGAAAAATATACTGAACTACAAACAGAACAAGAGCAAATAGATTTAATGTTTCGTATGATACAATACATCGAACGTCAAGTTGTTTTGTTTGATAGTATAGAAGATGCTGCATTTTCTTCTCTACATTCTGAGAATGGAAAAGGAAGTTTAAAAAGTATTTATCACGTTGCTCAAGCTCAAGGAAAAACAGAAGAAGTTCGTAAAAAAATAGAAAATTTTGTAACACGAGTTGTTTTTACAGCTCATCCTACACAATTTTACCCTACAAATGTTCAACAGATTATTCAAGATTTACGCGATGCTATTCAGCAAGATTCTGTTAGTAAAATTGATATGTTGTTACAACAATTAGGAAAGACTCCTTTTATTAATGATGAAAAACCAACTCCTTACGACGAGGCAAGTTCTATTATTTATTATTTGAGAAATGTATATTATCAAACAATAGGTAAACTTTACGAGGAAGTTAATCAACTCTTTTTTTCAGAAAGTAATCCATTACAATCTCCAGTTATACAATTAGGTTTTTGGCCAGGAGGAGATCGTGATGGAAATCCTTTTGTAACATCAGAAATTACATGGAAAGTTGCAAGATTGTTAAGAACAAGCATCATAAAGAATTATTACAAGCATCTTAAGATTATTCAAAGAAGGTTAACGTTTAAACATGTTACACAACCTTTAAAAGAATTAAGTGATTTGCTTTATGAACACATGTTCAACGAAGATGGTCCTATTACAATAGAACAGATAAAAGATAAATTACAAGAAACACGTGCAATCTTAATTGAAAAACACAACGGAATATTTTTAGATATTTTAGATGATTTCATTACACGTGTTAACATCTTTGGGTTACATTTTGCTTCGTTAGATATTCGTCAAGATTCTCGTATTCATCAAAAAGTTATCAATCAAATTGTAGAAAAATATACAGGAATTGATTTAAACGATTTAAGCGAGACAGAAAAAATAGAATTATTAACTAATCCATCATTTACTGTAAAAGCAGAAGATTTTGAAGAAGAAATTGTTGTTGATACAATCAAAAATGTTTATCAATTAAAGGATATTCAAGAACAGAACGGAGAATTAGGTGTTAACCGTTACATCATTTCTAATTCTGAAACTATTTTTGATGTATTAAATGTGTATGCTTTGTTCAAATTCTGTGGTTACAAAGATGAAGATATTAGATTTGATATAATGCCACTTTTCGAAACGATTAGAGGTTTAGATGGTGCAGAAGCAACAATGAATAAATTGTATAATTTACCTATTTATGCTGAGCATTTAAATCGTCGTAAAAATCGTCAATCGATTATGTTAGGTTTTTCTGATGGAACAAAAGACGGTGGTTATATAAAAGCCAATTGGGAAATTTATAGAACAAAAGAAATTTTGACAGCTGTTTCTGTTAAAAATCAAATAGATGTTATCTTCTTTGATGGACGTGGAGGACCACCAGCACGTGGAGGGGGAAAAACGCATGAGTTTTACGCTTCGCAAGGAAAGACAATTGCAAATAATGAAACGCAAATAACAATTCAAGGTCAAACGATTACTTCTAATTACGGAACGCTGCCGCAAGCAAAACATAATTTTGAACAATTGTATACGGCTGGAATTATATCGGATGTTTTTGCAACAAGCGAAAGTCAAATTGCACCAGACGAACGTATTCTTATAGACAGACTTGCTTCTATAAGTTATAAAAAATATGAAGATCTAAAAGCTCATCCTTCTTTTATGCCGTATTTAGAGAACATGAGTACGTTAAAATATTACGGAAAAACAAATATCGGAAGTAGACCGAGTAAACGTGGAGGCGATAAAAAATTAGAGTTTGATGATTTACGTGCCATTCCATTTGTTGGTTCATGGAGTCAATTAAAACAAAACATTCCTGGTTATTTTGGTGTTGGTACTGCTATAAATGAGTTTAAAAAAGAAGGAAAATTAGATGAAATAAAAGATTTATTTAAACATTCTAGCTTCTTTAGAACATTAATACAAAACAGTATGATGTCGATGTCCAAAACTTATTTTCCTTTAACTTCTTACATGAAAGATGATGCCGAATATGGAGAGTTTTGGAACATTCTACATGATGAATTTGAATTATCGAAAAAATTATGTTTAGAAATTTCGGGTTATGAAGTTTTAATGCAAGATGAACCTTTAAATAAGGCTTCTGTACAAATGCGTGAGAAAATTGTTTTACCATTGTTAACAATTCAACAATTTGCTTTAAATAAAATTCATCACGATAGCGAGTTTAAAGCACTATATGAACAAATGGTGATGCGTTCTCTATTTGGAAATATTAATGCAAGTAGAAATTCAGCTTAATCTTATCGTCTGTTTTAAATTGATATTGTAAGAATGTTTATACCTTCGTAGCGATGGAAAAAATTATTTTGGGAATAGATCCTGGTACGTTGGTTATGGGTTATGGATTGATTGAAGTAAAAAACAACAAAATCCGTCTAATTACTTTAGATGAATTATTGTTGCATAAATTACCCAATCAACAAACAAAGTTGAAAAAGATTTTTGAGAAAACACTTGCCATTATAGATCAGTATAATCCAGATGAATTAGCCATAGAGTCTCAGTTTTTTGGTGTCAATGTACAATCCATGTTAAAATTAGGACGAGCACAAGGTGTTTGTATCGCAGCTTGTTTACATCGTGATATGCCTGTTGTAGAATATGCACCAAAGAAAATTAAAATGGCAATTACAGGAAACGGAAATGCCTCTAAGGAACAAGTTGCCGGAATGTTACAACATTTATTAGGACTAAAGGAAATTCCAAAACGATTAGATGCTACAGACGGATTAGCTGTCGCTGTTTGTCATTATCTTAATTCAGGAAAGACAACTGGACAATCCAGCTCTTATTCTGGATGGGATGCTTTTGTTAAAAATAATCCGAATCGAACAAAATAAATTCGTTATTTAAAATATATTTGTAATTGAATTTAATTCGCAAAAACAAAATATAAAAATGAAAAAATATATAATTGCAGCATCATTTTGTGTCACATTAAGTGCTGTATTTTTATCTTCTTGTAAAGACTCATCTGGAAAGACAAATGCTGCTATTACAGAAATTGTATCTAAAATAGAGCAGAATAAATATAAAATTGGAGACAAAATAGATATTCCAATTTCAGATTTAGAAGGAATTACAAAAGTTGTAGTTGCTGTAGACGAACAAGAAGTACCTTCTAATTTTACAATTGACGGAAAAACAATTGGATTAGGAAACCACACAGTAAATTTAAAATTCTTTAAAGGAGAAGAAGAAACAAATTCTCGCGATTTTACATTTGTTGTATATGCCAATGAGCCTGCTGCACAATGGTCATACGAAATTGTAGGTTCTTATCCACATAACCCAGATTATTTTACACAAGGCTTTTACTACAAAAACGGTAATATTTTCGAAGGAACTGGATTAAGACAAGGAAAAACTCGTTTAATAGAATATAAACTTGGTGCTACAGAACCAACAAGATTATACCAAATTAAAGACGATGTTTTTGGAGAAGGAATAACAGAATTCGACGGATTTATTTATCAATTAACATGGCAAGATAGAGTTGTTTATAAATATGATTTAAACTTTAATCAAGTTCAGAAATTTGATATGCCTAGTCAAATTATAGAAGGTTGGGGAATTACTAAAATTGGAGATGAATTAGCTATAACAGAAGGTTCTCAACGTATTCACTTTTATGATAAAGACTTCAAATATTTAAGAACAGTTCAAGCTTTTGATAGTGTACAACCGTATAGTTATTTAAATGAAATTGAGTATCATGATGGATTAATTTATGCAAATGTATATTTAAAATCTGGACATGCAGATAACAGTAATATTGTTGTTATCGATCCTAAAACTGGTGCAGTAAAAGCAGAGTTTAATATGGCAGAATTAAAAGCAAAACAAGGAAATCCACAAGCACAGGAATTCAACGGTATTGCATTTAAAGAAAATGGTAATATGTTAGTAACGGGTAAACTTTGGGATAAAATTTTCGAAATTAAAATCAAGAAATAACCATTACTTATTATAAAGCAAAAGCTCCAATTTTTAATTAAAAATTGGAGCTTTTTTATGTTGTTATTTTTATAACGAGTATCAAAATCAAAAACTTATTATAAAGTCAATGTATGAAAAGCTTCTTCTAAACTTCTATATTGACCTTTAAATTCTTCTATCGATTGATCTGCAATAATTCTACCTTTATTCAACAAAATTACACGTGAACATAAAGCCTCAACTTCTTGCATAATATGTGTAGATAGAATAACCGTTTTTTCTTTACCAATCTCTCTAATAACTTCTCTAATCTCGATAATCTGATTCGGATCTAAACCATTGGTAGGTTCATCTAAAATTAAAATTTCTGGACTTGAAATGATGGCTTGTGCTAAACCAACACGTTGTTTATATCCTTTTGATAATTGACTTATCTTTTTATGTTTTTCAGGTGTTAACCCAACTTTTTCTATAATCTCATCAATCTTAGATTTTTCCACTTTCTGAATACTTGTTACAAATTCTAAATATTCTTTTACATACATATCCATATACAATGGATTATTTTCTTGTAGAAAACCAATCATTTTCTTCGTTTCTATCGGTTGATCAGCAACCTTAAAATCATTCACCAAAATATCTCCAGAATCAGGATTAATTGCATTAGTAATACTTTTCATTAATGTTGATTTCCCAGCACCATTCGGCCCTAATAAACCAACTACTTCTCCACTTTCTATAGAAAATGAAACCTTATCTAAAGCTAATTGTTCTCCGTATTTTTTTGTTAAATCTTTAATGATTATTCCCATTTGATGAAAAATTTTGATAAAATTAATGAAAAAGATTTGCTTTATTAAAAATATATTTTTTAGATTTGTCAAATAATTAGAGAACAAGAATGACTACATTCAATTATTTTAACACATTTTTCTTTTACTTTTTTGGATATTATTCGAAAGAGCAGGGACTTGTGTTGTCGTAATAGATTGTAAGAATGATATTAAGATATAAAGAAAGTCCCACGTTTGTGGGACTTTTTTTTGTAAAATAAAATATGAAAACAAGAGTTGCAATACAAGGTTACATAGGTTCGTATCATCACGAAGCAGCAAATAATTACTTAGGAAATGACATAGAAATTATTGAGTGTGATACGTTTAAAACTTTAGCAAAATCACTTGCAAAAGGAAAAGTTGACCAAGCAGTTATGGCTATAGAAAATACAATTGCGGGAGCTATTTTACCAAACTATGCATTGCTAACAAAATATGATTTAAAAATTGTTGGAGAAATCTATTTATCAATTCAGCATCAATTGATGGTAAAACAAGGACAAACACTTGAAGATATTAAAGAAGTTCGTTCGCATCAAATGGCAATTTTACAATGTGATAAATTTTTAGAAAAACATACAGATTGGAAAATTGTAAATGATATTGATACAGCGTTAACAGCAAAAGATATTGTAGATCAGGATTTAAAAGATGTTGCAGCAATTGCATCAAGAAAAGCAGCAGAAGTTTATGGTTTAGATATTTTAGCATCAAGCATTCAGACTTTTAAAGACAATTTTACAAGATTCTTTGTTTTACAACGTAACCATAACGATTACGAAGATTTTAATAAAGTTTCAATGAGATTTTCTGTTCCACATCAATCTGGTGCTTTAGTAGATGTATTAAACCAAATTGCAAGTTGTGGAATTAACATGGAAAAGATACAATCTGTTCCAATTATTGACAAACCTTGGGAATATTCATTTCATATCGATATTACATTCGAAAAGAAAGAACAATATTATGAGCTATTAGGAAAAATTGCTCGAAAATTAACTGATTTAGAAATACTAGGAGAATACAAACTGGGAAAAAAATGATAACAGAAGCCCAAAGATTACAAAGCGTTCAGGAATACTATTTCTCGAAAAAATTGCAAGAAATAGCGAACATGAAAACAGAGATTCCTATTATTTCATTAGGAATAGGAAGTCCAGATTTACAACCTCATCCAGAAGTTATTGAGGAATTGATAAATGTTTCACAAAGTGGAATCAATGGCTATCAAAGTTATCGTGGAATTCCAGAAATGCGAGAAGCAATGTCAACATTTTACCAAAATAAGTTTAATGTTTCGGCTAATCCTTCAACAGAAATTTTACCCTTAATTGGTTCTAAAGAAGGAATTATGCACATTTCAATGGCTTTCTTAAATGAAGGAGATAAAGTTCTTATTCCGAATCCTGGTTATCCAACTTATTCTTCTGTTACAGAATTAGTACAAGCAGAACCATTATTTTATGATTTAAAAGATGAAAATAATTGGTTACCAGATTTCGATCAATTAGAGAAATTAGCAGAGCAACAACCAAAAATAATGTGGATTAATTATCCTCATATGCCAACAGGAGCAAAAGCTTCTAAAGACGTTCTTAGAAAATTAGTTGAATTTGCAACTCGTCATAATATATTGATTGTAAATGATAATCCTTACAGTTTTATATTGAACGATGAACCAATGAGTATTTTATCTATTGACGGAGCAAAAGAGGTTTGTATAGAATTAAATTCTTTAAGTAAAACATTTAATATTGCTGGTTGGCGAGTAGGAATGGTCATTGGAAAAGAGAATTTAATTAATTCTATATTAAAAGTAAAGTCAAATATGGACTCGGGAATGAATTTTGCTATTCAGAAGGCTGCTACAAAAGCGCTTCTAGTTGACAACTCTTGGTATGATGAATTGACAAATATTTATGCTGAAAGAAGAAAAATTATTTGGGAAATAGCAGACTTATTAAATGTAAAATACAATAGAGAAGCTGTAGGAATGTTCATATGGGCAAAACTACCAGATGATAAAAAAGATGATAAAGCATTTATAGATGAAATACTTTATAATAAAAAGATTTTTATTACACCAGGAAGTATTTTCGGAAGCAACGGTAAAGGATTTATTCGCTTTTCATTATGTGCTCCATTAGAGAAGTTAATTGAAGTAAAAAAACGATTAGAAGCATGAAAACAATTTCAGTAATTGGTTTAGGATTAATCGGAGGTTCCTTTGCAATGGCTTTAAATAAAGTTGGTGTAGCAGAAAAAATTATTGGTGTAGATCAAAATGAAGAACATCAGAAACAAGCATTAGCATTAGGAATTGTTCAGGAAATAGTTTCTTTAGATGAAGCGATAAAACAATCAGATTTAATTGTAATTGCTGTTCCCATTAATATTATACAGACACTTTTACCAGAAATCTTAGATAAGATAGATGATAAAACGATTGTAATGGATATGGGATCTACAAAAGCAGGAATTTGTAAGAAGATTATCAATCATCCTAAACGTGAACAATTTGTTGCAACACATCCTATTGCAGGAACAGAAAATTCTGGTCCAAATGCAGCATTTGCAGAGTTATTCTTAAATAAAGTTGCCATTTTGTGTGACATTGAAAAAAGTAATAAAGAAGCTGTAAAAAAAGTAAAAAAAATATACCAATCACTTTGGATGAATGTTAAAACAATGACATCTAAAGCACATGATGCACATATTGCTTACGTTTCTCATTTATCGCATATTACTTCTTTTGCCTTAGGACAAACAGTTTTAGAAGAAGAAAAAAATGAAGAAGCAATTTTTGATATGGCAGGTTCTGGTTTTGAGTCTACTGTTCGTTTAGCGAAAAGTTCACCCGATATGTGGACACCTATTTTTATACAGAACAAAGAAAATTTATTGAATGCGATTGATGCTTACCAGGATCAAATTTCTAAAATAAGAAACATGATTGAGGAAGAAAATTCAAAAGAAATTCATCGGTATTTGGAGAACACAAACGATATCCGCAGAATATTAAACAAGAAATAAAAAAATACTATTAAAATAATAATTGATAAAGCTTAAATTTGTAGAGTTATGGAAAATAATAATTGGATTAAAGAATACGACAAACCAATGATCATCGCTGGACCTTGTAGTGCAGAAAGTGAAAAACAAATGATGACAATTGCTGAAGATTTGGACAAAGATTACGTTCAAGTATTTCGTGCAGGAATTTGGAAACCTCGTACAAAACCAAATTGTTTTGAAGGTGTTGGAGCAATTGGTCTTAACTGGTTAAAGAAAGTAAAAGACGAATTTGGTATGAAAATAGCAACGGAAATTGCCAATGCAAATCATGCTAAATTAGCCTTAGAATATGATGTTGATGTATTATGGATTGGAGCTCGTTCTACAGTAAATCCATTTACAGTTCAGGAAATTGCTGAAGCTTTACGTGGTACTGATAAAACAGTTTTAGTTAAAAATCCTGTTAATCCAGATTTAGATTTATGGATCGGAGCTTTAGAGCGTTTAGAAGGTCAAGGAATCAAAAATTTAGGAGCAATTCATAGAGGATTTTCTACATACAAGAAAACAAAATACCGTAACAACCCGCAATGGCAAATTGCATTAGATTTTAAAAATAAATTACCTAATGTTCCTATTATTTGTGATCCATCACACATTTGTGGAAATAGAACTGGTTTATTTGATGTTGCTCAACAAGCATTCAACTTCGAATACAACGGATTAATGATTGAAACTCATAATAATCCTGACGAAGCTTGGTCTGATGCTGCACAACAAGTTACGCCAGCTCGTTTATTAGAAATATTAAAAGATTTAGAAATTCGTCAATCAGATGATAAAGATTCAATCTACAAAACAGGAATTGAACATTTACGTCACCAAATTGATGAGTTAGATAGCTCTATTTTAGATGCTATTTCACAAAGAATGAAAGTTGCTAATTCTATAGGAGAATTGAAAAAAGAGCACAATGTTGCTGTTTTTCAACCAGACCGTTGGAAGCAAATTAAAGACAACTCTATAAAAGCTGGTGTTTCTTTAGGATTATCAGAAGATTTTGTAGATAAATTGTTACAAGCAATTCACCAAGAGTCTGTTGCGCAACAAAACCAAATAATGGTTAAAAAAGAAGAAAAAATATAATTTATATTGAAAGGAATTGTTATAAAATCCACTGGTAGTTGGTACCATCTTCTTACAGAAGATGGTTCAACTTTTCAGGCAAGAATAAGAGGGAAATTTAGAATTGCAAATATCAAGCATACCAATCCTATTGCGGTTGGTGATGAGGTTGATTTTGAAATTGATGAAGACGATACTGCCGTAATTACAAATATTCACGAACGTAAGAATTACATTATTCGTAAATCTGTAAACTTATCTAAGAAAACGCATATTATCGCTTCTAATATTGATATTGCCTTTTTAGTGGTTACACTTTCTAACCCAAAAACTTCTTTTGGTTTTATAGACCGCTTTCTTATTACAGCAGAAGCTTATCATATTCCTGTTGTTTTATTATTCAATAAAATGGATGTTTACACAGAAGATGAATTGGCAGATTTAGAAATTTATAAATCAATTTATAATTCTATTGGTTACGAAAGTCTAGATATTTCGGCTGAAACTGGTTTAAATTTAGATTTAGTGAAAGAATTAATGAAAGATAAAGTAAGTTTAGTTTCTGGACACTCTGGTGTTGGAAAATCTACTTTATTAAATACATTAAATCCTGACTTAAATTTAAAAACGCACGTCGTTTCTGACTTTAATAGCAAAGGACAACATACTACAACATTTGCACAAATGTATCCTTGGCCATTTGGTGGTTTTATTATAGATACTCCAGGAATTAAAGAATTTGGTTTAGTCCATATAGATAAAACTGAATTGCAGGGATATTTCCCTGAGATTTTAGCTTTAAAATCTGAATGTAAATTTGATAATTGTATTCATGTTAACGAGCCAAAATGTGCTGTTCGTGATGCTGTTGATAATGACGAAATAGCAATTTCTCGTTATGAAAACTATCTAACTTTTTTAGAAGAAGATATTTATAGAGATTAATTATCTTATATAAAATAAAATTAAAAAGTCGAAAGAATATTCTTTCGACTTTTTAATTATCTAAAAATATCATATTAAGTGACATATATTATTTTAAATAATTAACTTTTTATTAAAAAAAGAACTAATTTCGCACCTTAATTATAAATGTTCTAAATTAAAATAGTCTACAAACCACTATTTCAATGTTTAGTAAACGATACACATGAGAAAAAATTTTATAGTTGTTGGATTACTTCTTGCAACATTATCTGTAAATGCTCAAGAGAAAGATCCTATAAAAAATGATACAGTAAATTTAGCAGAGTCTGTTATTGTAACCTCATCTTATGGAACAACGAGTAAGAGAAAAGATGTTGTAGGTTCGTTAACTCAACTTACAGAAGAGGATATCATTACTTCACAACCCTTTGAAAGTATTGAAAAAATGATTGCTGGTCTAGATCCTGGTGTACAAATTGTGAACAATACAGATATTGGTAAACCTGTAGATATTAACATTCGTGGACTAGGAACTATTGTTGGTGTTAATGGTCTTCCTGGAACTTCAACACAACCATTAATCATTATTGATGGAGTTTATATGCGAGAAGATAAAGCTTCTAATATTGCTTTTTTTAATGGTGGAGTAAATGCGGAAATGAATATTAACCCTTTGGCTAGATTGTCTACTGATAATGTACAAAGCATTACCATTTTAAAAGATGCTGCTGCTGTTGCTCTTTATGGTGCAGATGCTGCTAATGGAGTTATTTTAATTACAACAAAAAAAGGTAGAAAAAGTAAACCAAAATTTACCTATTCTTCTCAATATGGTATCTCAACAAGTATTAATAAAATAAAATACTTAAGTGGCGAACAACATGCACAAATTAGAACTGCTTACGGAGATAAAGATCCATGGAATGGAGTTGATATAAATTGGTTTGATGTAATGAACCGTGAAAGTGAATATTTTAAAACTAATTTTGGTGTTAGTGGAGGAACAGATCATTTCACTTATAGAGTTGGTTTAGATTATTCTAAAAATAATGAATCTAAAATCTTTAATTATTTAGAGAAAAAAGGTATCGACCTGAATCTTGGTTATCACACAAAAAAATTTAGAGTTAATTTATCTGCTGCTTATAATAATTTTTACAAAAACAACCCTAATACTTATTTCAGTTTTGTGCTTGCACCAACAATTCCTATATATGATGAAAATGGTGAATTTAATAAAACAGGAACAAGAGGGATTACAAATCCTTTAGCGGCAGCTACACAAAACACAGTTTATACAGAAAACAACTCTTTATTAAGTAGTTTAAATGCCGAATATCAAGTAACAAATGATATAAAAATTAGTTCTGTATTTGGAATCGATTATTCAAAAAAGAATAATGTGAGCTGGCAAACTCCTATGAACGAAAGCGCTAGCAATGTTGGAGGAAGAAGTAGAATTAATAAATCTGATGGAACTAATTGGAACTGGAGTGTACATGCGCTATACAATAAAGATTTTGGAAAACATCATATAGATGGTTTACTAGGTCTTGAAGTTAGATCGGCAAAAGATTATAAAGAAAACTTTACCGGCTCAGGATTTACAGGAGCTAATTACCCAGCTGTTATAGATTACATTATACAGCCATGGCAAGCAACAAATTACGCATATAGAGAAAGTACTACTGAACAAAATGGAAGAAGTACATTTGCTCAGATTAACTATAATTACGATAGTAGGTATTTTTTTACAGGAAGCATTCGTCGTGATGAAAGTTCTTCTTTTGGTTCAGATAAAGGGATAACTCCAAACGGAGGGTTAGGATTTGCCTGGATGATTTCAAATGAAGATTTCTTAAAGCATAGTACGATATTAAAAGTATTAAAACTACGTGCTTCATGGGGTATTACAGGAAATTCTAGAATTGGGACTTATCGTTCTTCTGGACTTTACAATGTTTACCAAAATGGATTCATATATGATTATTTTTATTCTTACCCAGATTCAAGTTCGCCACCAAATAAAAATTTAGGATGGGAAAAAGATGAAAAATTTAATCTTGGATTAGATATTAATTTATTTAATCGTATTGATATTACAGTAGATCTCTACAGAAATAATAAATCTAATATAATTACAAGTAGTCCTGTACCTTTAGAAACGGGATATACATCTGCTGAAATTAATGCTACATCCATGTATAATAAAGGAATTGAAGCTTCTATAAGGGTACATTGGTTAAAAGATAAAAAGTCTCGATGGACAACATCATTTAATATCGGAACAGTACAAAATAAAGTAACTGAAATATTAGGCTTTGGTGACCAATATTCTGTTGCTTCCTTAGCTAGAGCAAATAGAGTAGGCGCTCCTACTTCTGCTATTTGGGGATACGAATGGGCTGGCGTAAATCCAGAAAATGGATTAGATCGTTATAATATAGATGGAAAAATCTTAGACTCAAATCAATTTTCACCTTCAGCTGACAAAACAAAGATTATAGGAAATACTCAACCTGATGCTATTGGAGGGTTTATGAACTCTATTCAAATAGGTAATTTTACTTTCAATGCATTATTTAATTTTCAAATAGGTGGAGATATTTTAATTAACGGAGAATTGATAGATAAATATAATATTTCTGGTAATAGAAATATGAGTGTAAATGCGTTAGATTATTGGACAGGACCAGGAGATACAAATGCTCTCAATGCAAAACCAGTTTCAAAAGCTCCAATAGCAAATAGTAGTAAATATGTTTATGACAATACACATATTAAATTACAAAACGTAAGTTTTTCTTATCAATTACCTATAAAAAAAGATACTTCATTCATTGATGCTGCTAGTATTTTTATGGATGTATCTAATGTATTGTATTGGTACAAAGAAAAATCACCACATGATAGAAATGGTGTAAGAGAATTTAAGTATCTCTATCCAGAAATGAGAACGTATAGTATGGGCTTTAGAGTTAATTTTTAAAATTTATTGAACATGAAAAAATTTATTATTCCAATTATATTCTTTTTAGGATTAAGCTCTTGTAGTGATTTTCTTGATATAGAACCAGTAGAACAAATTTCTATTACGGATCAATTTTCAACGAAAGAAGGTGCTTTAAAAGCTTTAAATGGTGTATATTACAATACTAGATCTACAATTTTTAATTTACAAAGTTACACTTACGGAGATTTACTTTCTGGTAATATAGCTTTTTCTTTGAGTTCTGCTCCTAATGCGGTTGAGAATTTGTATAATTATAGTGATGATATTTATGCAAATGAAGACTCTAAATTATCTTTATTTTATTCTAACAGTTATCAAATTATCAATAATATTAATCTTATCTTACAAAATGTAGATAATGTTCCTGATGTAGATGAATCATTAAATAAACAGATAAAAGCTGAAGCACTTGCTATGAGAGCTTTGATTCATTATCAATTATTAAGAGTATATGCTCAAAACTATACTTATACTTCAGATGCTACCCATCTCGGAGTAACTTACAATACAAGAACATTAATAGTTGGAGTAGATTATCCTGCAAGAAATACGGTAAGTGAATGTTATTCTTTAATGGAGAATGATTTAACTACTGCCATATCTCTTTTTCAAAGTTCACATGCAATCCCTGAAGGTTTAACTAAAAATTTCATGAATATTAATGCTGCAAAAACATTAGCTGCATCAATAGCTTTGGATAGACAAGATTATACGAAGGCCATTTCTTTTTCAACAGACGTTATTGAGAATTCTGGAATTCAACTTGCAGAAACAAATGATTATACAGTAAATTTTGCAGTTAACGAAAGTATTTTTGAAATTACAAATACAAATGAAAATGATTCTTACATTAGAAATATTTACAATCCTAAATCTGGAACATCAGCTTACGTAATCTCTAAAGATGTAATTGATTTATATGAAACTAACGATCAACGATTAAAATTAATAAATCCAAGTGGAAAATATTATTTCACTAAGAAATATGCAACTCCTATTAATGGTTTAGTCTATCGTTTATCGGAATTGTATTTTATTCGTGCAGAAGCAGCTTTAAAATCAGGAAATAATACATTGGCTTTACAAGATATTAATACAATTAGAAACAGAGCTGGATTATTGGAAGTTTCTTCTTTAACAATTGATGAGCTTTTGACTGAAAAAAGAAAAGAATTTGTTTTTGAAAATAAATATTTTTATGATTTAATGCGTAATCATAAAAATATTGTTAGAAATAATGGATGTATTTCTAACAACTGTAACATGACTTATCCAAATGATAAATTTGTTGCTCCTATTCCAAGAAAATCTACTGAAGTTAATACTAGTTTAAAACAAAATCCTGGTTATTAATTTCTAATAAAAAAGTTGATATAAACAAAAAGCAGTTTTCATTAAATGAAAACTGCTTTTTTATATTATCGAAATAATGAATAGTTTCTTATTTCTTAACTATTTTTTGAGTGTATGTTTTGTTACCTTCTACAATCTTAACAATATATACTCCACTAGGTAAGTTAGAAATATTTACTGCATTTTGAGGTGCAACTTGAACTGTTTTTACTAATTGTCCGTTTAAAGAATAAATATCAACAGAAGTTTTTTGATTACTTAATACTTTAAATTGATCTACAACTAATGTATTAGATAATATATTTTTTACTTTGTTATTTACTTCTCCAGTAGATAATGTTGATTCTGTAACTTCTTTCCAAGTTGATCCAAATCTAATTTCATCTAACTCTAATCCTGGTGCTGCATTTGCTCTTTGTCTTACAATAACGCTACTAACTACTTGTAATTTATTAGATGTTCCAGCTTCTGATGTATGTAATACCTCATTTTCAGATAAAGTGTTAACCCAAATACTAGATTTACCTTTTTCTCCAGACATATCATATTTTATTACAACAAAATATGTTTCATTTAAATTGTAATTTTTTGGATTTTGACCAAATATCTCATCAGTTAGTATTGTTCCTCCCGTAGTATTTAATAAAGAAATATTATATGTATTATCAGTACTTCCTTTTCTAATTCCTATTTTAGAAACCGATTGCGTTCCATCATTTACTGCAGTTTCTTCATTTGCTGAAAAAGAGAAAAAGAAGGCTACAGGTGCACCAGTAGTAGTATTTGCTGGTACATTTTTAGAAAGATCTACAACTTTCATTAAAAAAGAAGCATACGCTACTGTTGAAGTTGGTGCTTCAAAAGACTTGTTAACAGATACATTAGCTGTGGGAGTTAACACAATTCTGTTTCCTATTGATTTTGGTAACCCTTCATATGATAAACTACTTCCATTATCTGATGATGTTGTAACTGGAGAAAGTACAACACTACCAGAATGAGTTGTCCATCCATTATCATTTAAGGGTGTAGTATAATTAAAACCTTCATATTGTGCATTTACAACAGATAATGCTGCAAAAGATAAAATTGTAAATATTTTTCTCATGTATAAAAAATTTTCACAAAAGTATAAAAGAAAATTTGATTTATTTAGACTAAAGTCAAATAAATTATTTAACAGGAAACTCTGGTCTTTCCATTTTGTTATTTGTTCCCGTCAAAACTTTTAAGAAACTAACAATTGCTTGCTTTTCTGGTCGTGTAAGGTGTAATGGTTTTATAAGAGAATCAGTAATAGGATACATAGGATCATTTTTCTTATTCTCTAACATTTTTTTATCACTTGGTCGAACATTATAAAAATTAATAATTCCTTCCAAATCAACAAAACCTCCTGTATGCATCCATGGTCTAGTAGATAATAATTCTCTTAATGGTGGAGTTTTAAATTTACCTAAATCATCAAGGTTTTTTGTTACATTATATCTTCCCAAATCTTCATATTTGGTTTTATAAAAAGCTAAACCAATATTATGAAAAGACTCATCTGTTAAGTATTTTCCATTATGACAGTTCATACATCTTGCTTTAGTTCTAAACAAATGCATTCCGTAAATTTCTTCATCAGACATTGCTTTGTAGTCACCTTTCATAAAACGATCAAATTTTGTAGGGCGGCTAACTATTGTTTCTTGAAAACTTGCTAAAGCATCTGTTATGCGATCGTATGTTATTTCATCGTCACCAAAAGCATTTACAAATAGTGCTTTATAATCTTTGTATTTCTTTAGTTTCTTTGCTAGTTTCTTTGGCTCCATAGCCATCTCATGATGAGCTGAAATAGGTCCTTCAGCTTGTTCTTTTAAAGTAGAAGCTCTACCATCCCAAAAGAAAGATTTACGGCTACCAACATTATATAATGAAGGTGTATTTCTAGCTCCACGTAAATGTTCATTACCAAGAGAAACTCCTCTTAAATCATTCCATGCTAATTCGGGATCATGACAAGAACTACAAGAAATTTGATTAGATCCTGATAATTTCGGATCAAAGAATAAGATTTTACCTAAAACCGCTAAAGGAGCTTTTTGTTTCGCAACTAAATCACGGTCTCTTTCTAAAGGAGAAAATTCTTCCCAAACAACTCCTTTATCAATGTTTGGTTTAGGCCATTCGGCAATATTTTTTTTGTAACTTTTTACTATATCTGAAATTGTCGGATCTTCAATATTCTCTACATCCATCTTTACATTTGGTATAAATCCTACCAAAATAAAACAACAAACAACACCAGTCAGAAACAAAAACTTTCCTTTCATCTACAAAAAAATTAGTTGCAAATATACACTGTTTTATTGATTTGATTTCTCAATTTTTAACAATGGATATTAGATCCCAATTAATTTTTAATGAAAATTAATTGAACAACTGATGTAATACTTGTAAAGAGTTAGGTTTTTTAAAATTATTTGTATGAACTTGGTAGTATTTTACCAAAATATCTAACAATAAAGAACGTTGGGCTTGATTAAAAACATTTTTTGACTCTTCTGTAAAATTAAGCTCTAATAATTTTTTAAATAAAACTGTTTCATCAGCTTTCAACATATTTATAGAAGAATTAGAATTTGTAAAAAAACCATTCTCTAAATCGAATAGCATTCCATCTTCTTCCAAATTTGGATAAAAACCTAGAAAATGAGATAATTGAATTAGAAATATTAAATGAAAATCAGCAAAATCATCTTTTTTTTGATCAAACTCTTTTAAAGAATTATCAATGTATAAATACAACTCCTTATTTGAAGCTTCTTCTTTTAAAACTAAATTTAAAATCTCTGCTAAGAAAAATATAATCGCTGATTTTATAGGATGAAAATGTAAAGACTCATAATAATATATTGTTTGTGCAGATTTTAAATAAACTAAATGTTGCTCAGAAGCTTTTGGAGTGTAACTAATTTCTAATTCATTTAAAGGAAAATATAATGATGTATTTCGCTTCTTTTTTGCAAAAACACCTTTCGCTATAAATGATTTTAATCCATCTTGTTCTGTGTAACAACGTACAATTAAACTTGTATCACCATATTTTAAGCTAGAAAGTACTATAGCTTTTGTTTCTATAACTTTCATTAGCGAACAACAGCAATTTTTAGGGTTTTAGTTTCTGTTCCATCTGCATTTGTCATTAAAACCAAATAAATACCAGAAGCAACAGGTTTACCTTTAGAATTATTTGTATTCCATTCTACAATTCCTCCTTCAGCAGTTCTTTCGAATAGTAAATTTCCTACAACATCTGTTATTTTTACTAATGCTCTATTAGGTAAATTCTTTATCGTAACATTACCTTTATATGTAGGACGAATTGGATTTGGGTAAGCTATTGTTTGATTAAAGTTTGTAGATTCTGTTGAAACATCTCCATTAAAAGATACAACACCTTTTTCAGTTGAAAAATATACTTTACCGTTAGATTCATCTAACGAAACATCATAAACAATATCAGAAGGTAAAGGAGAATTTTTTGTTGTAAAATGATATCTTGTTTCTTCTCCATTTTCAGAAACATAATAAACTCCCGCTCCATTAGTAGCTATCCACTTTCTATTTGCATTATCAACTTTTATAGCATAAATTCCAATATCAGTTAATAAAGCTTCAGGAATTCCATCCTGAATAATCACAATAGGTTCTGCAGAGAAATTACCACTATCTGCCGCACCTTCTATACCATAAGTTACAGCTAAACCTTCTGCTGTACCAATCCAAAGATTACCTGTTTTATCTAATGCAGCAGACCAAACATTATCTGTTGGTAATGTTTGGTTCCCTGTATTTAATATATTTCCTATCGTTTCATAATTATCTTTTCTTATAACAGCAACTCCTCCTCTCCTAGCTTGAGGAATATATATGTATTTATTATCAATAATTGGAGATAACGCATTCGATGCATCCAAATTTGTTCGTTGTACAACTCTCCAATTACCACCTTTAATTTTTACAGCTAGTGAATTTATATTTCCATTTAATAAATTATAATTTGGTACTCCACTAGCCATACAAGCTTCATTACAATAAAAACTCTCGGAAAGATAAAAATTCCCTTGACTATCATAACTTCCACCTCCAAATCTATAAACTTGGGGTAATGGAGTTGTAATATGTGTTGGTTGATTTTTTCCAGCTTCAAACTCGAAAATACCAATTTGTTTTTGTCCCCAGTTAATAACTTCAGCGTATGGAACAACCATAAAATGATTATCGTCCGTAGGATCGACTGCAATTTTTATAATGTCTTTTGCATTTTCAAGACTTTCTGAGCTATAGTGATTCCAATTTTTTGTATCAAAGTATGAAAAACCATCTGCATTAAATGTCAAATTATTAAAGTTTTCTATTCCTCCTGGAGCAATCCAAACTTTACCATTTTGGGCAGTAACCGAATAAGAATTATTTGTATATGGCCCTTGTGGTTTATAATCTGTTGTTATACTACCAGATAAATCTGTTAATCCACCTCTTAAAGAACCTGCGTAAATTTTATTATTAACAAAAATTGCATCATTAAAACTGTAGTTTGGTTTAGTATAACTACTCCCATTTAATACTGAAACCTGATTATCTTGTGTAATGACCAGTTGTCCATTAGAAGACTTTAGTTTTCTAATTGTATTATAATTATTAGAAATACCATTTATAGATCTAAGATTATTATTAACAGAATAAAAAACATCGTTATTAAACAATTCAATATTCGTTACGTTTTGTCCTCCATTGGCGGATGTCCACGAATTAATATTAGGATTATTTAAATTATTTTGTAAAGCGCTAGAATAAATACCATTTGACGTAGCTATATAAATTGTTTCATTAAAAATTGTCACATCATTTACTACAAAAGTAGTTCTTGTTGTTTCTTTAAATTCCTCTTCTTCTAGATCATAAGAAACAACTCCAAAGGCTCCAGAAATAAAAGCAATTCCATTGTGAATAAAAATATTATTTACTTTTTTACTTCCATTAAAATTATTCCATCTTATATCTAAAACCATCGTAGACTCTCCAGATTTCAATAAATCTATTCCTCCATTTTCGTAACCAACTAAAAAAGAATCCGAAGCTTTATCATAAGCCATTGCAGAAATTGCAATATTATTTAGGAAATTTGTTTTATTAAGTTTAATCCAATCTGCTGTTGGATTTTGCGGGTTAAATAAAAATATTCCATTTTCTGAACCACAGTAGATTACCCCATTAACTTCTTCAAGAAAATTAACACGATTGTAAGAAAATAAATCGTTCCAACGCGCTCTATTATTTTGCGCATTCAAACAAATGAAAATCATTGATATGATAAAGAATAATTTTGTCTTCATATTGTACAAAAATACTGTAATAAATAACAAAAAAATCAATTAAAAATTGTATTCATATCAGATTATATCGTAAAACTTACCTGGAAGTGTTTTAATAGCTTGTTTTAATTCAAGCTCTAAGAGAGTAGGCATTAATTCGTACGATTTTAAATTAAGTTCAAAAGACATTTTATCAATATGTTGTTTTCCATTCATTTTTAGGTAGTTTAAAATTAATTGTTCTTCCTCAGAAAATGTCAAAAATAAGTCGAGTTGTTGTACATTTTTCTTTACATCGAAATTAAAATATTCTATAATATCTTTATAATTATCAATTAAAAATGCTTGTTGACTTTTAATTAAGTAATTACATCCAATACTTAAAGCATCTGTTGTTTTACCTGGTAATGCGAATACGTCTCTATTATATTCGTTCGCAAACTTAGCTGTAACTAAACTTCCTCCTTTAAAAGCAGATTCAACAACAATTGTTACGTCCGACAAACCTGCAATTATTCTATTTCTTTGTAAAAAAGCTTCTGGAATAGGATTTCTAAAACTTGGTTGTTCTGTTATCCAACAACCTTTTTCTAGTATTTCTGCAGCAGTTTTTTTGTGTGCAGCAGGGTATATTCTTTCAAAATTAGTCCCCATTACAGCCCAAGTAGAAAGTCTATTCATTAATGCTTGTGAATGAGACTCAATGTCACATCCATAAGCTAAACCACTAATAATATTTACATCAAATTCTGCTATATTCTCAATCAATTCAACTATAAAATTTCGTCCATAATTAGACATTTTCCTAGTTCCTACAATAGCTACATTCTTTTTAATTATTTTATTAAAATCAATATTTCCTTTTGTATAAATTACTAATGGAGCATCAATACATTCTTTTAATAGATTTGGATATTCCTCGTCATAAAAAGTAAGAATATCTATATTATTTTGAGCACAATATTCTATTTCTTCGTAAGCTAATTTTAACCATTTTTCATCTCCAAAATCTTGGCTTAATTGTTTTCCAATTCCAGAAATTTTCATTAAATCTGTTGGTTTAGAATTCCAAGCAATTTTAGCTGAATTAAAAAATTGAATAATTTTTCTGGCAGTAACATCGCCTATTCCTCTCTGAAAAGAAATTGCTAATATGTAAGGTAAATTAGGTTGCATGGTGTTAAATTATTAATATTTAATAAAGTATGAATAATTTTAAGTATTTATCTTTGTAAAATCTAAAAAAAATGTTAATTTCGTAGTATGAGGTTAGAAGAGCATATAAGTCAACTATTATTTCAGCACGATTGTGTAATTGTACCCAACTTTGGTGCATTTATATCTAATCCTGCAAATGTTGTTTTTGATGAAGCAACCAATACATTTATTCCGCCAAAGAAAGATCTTTCCTTTAATTCTACTTTAACAAAAAATGATGGCGTTTTAGTGAATAAAATTGTGATAGATGAATACAAATCATTTAACGATGCACAAACATTTATAAATGAGCAGGTTTATTTTTGGCAAGAACATTTGAGAGCAGGAAAAATATTGACATTAAAAAATATTGGAACTTTACAGTTTAATGAAATTGGAAAAATTGATTTTAAACCTGAAAATGAACAAAATTATTTTATTGCTTCTTATGGACTTTCTAACTTACAAGCAAATTATATTTTAGATTCATCGGAAACAAAATCTTCTAACAAACATATGTCAAAATTCTTAGCTGCAGCCTCATTTATTCCAATAGTTGTTGGTGGTTATTTATATTTTAACACACCTCAACCTGTACAAAAATTTGTTACAGAACAATGGAGCGGATTAGTTTTACCAATGTTTGGTAAAGAGGATATTTCTAAAAATAAAGAAGAAAGTCTTGTAAAATACGATGTTTACAATATGCCTCAAACAATTGCTGAGCCTTCTTTAGTAGAATATCAAATTGCTGAAATGGTAAGAGATTCTGTTGAAATTCCTAAAAAAGTTGAAATTACTGTTGTAAAAGAAACTAAAATTAATGAAAACGAAAAAGAAGTTACAGCTATTGTAAAAGAGAAACCTGCTAAAAAAGAAGTTGTTAAAACAGATTCTAAAAAAGAGGAAAAGAAGGAAACAGTTGTAAAATCTTCTAAAAAATATCAAGTTATTGCCGCTTCTCTTAAACGTAAAGAGGATGCAGATCGCTTAATTAGTGAATTAAAAAAACAAGGCTATAAAGATGCTAACGTTACTTATGTAAAAGGACGTTATTATTATGTTACCTATAATAGTTTTGGTAATGTAGAACAAGCTCAGAAATACATGAACGAGATTAACCAAAAACATCCTGGGACTTGGGTTAGAACAGAAAATTAAAATTATTACTATAAAATTAAATAGCTATCTAAGAAGGTAGCTATTTTTATTTGAAAAAAGATCATTTCATAAACTCAATTATTTTACAGAAATTTGCACACAACAAATAAGAGTTATGATAAAAGCAAAAACAGCGAAAGAATCTTTATCTGTAATGACAAATTTAGTTCTTCCCAATGAAACTAATAATTTAGGAAATATGTTTGGAGGAGAATTATTAGCTTCTATGGATAGAATATCTTCTATTTCTGCAAAAATGCACGGAGGAAGTTATCTTGTTGTTACAGCAAGTGTTAATCACGTTGCATTTAATATTCCTATTCCAATGGGAAGTACTGTAAAGCTAGAATCTAAAGTAACACGAGCATTTAATTCTTCTATGGAAGTTTATGTAGATGTTTATGTTTATGACTATGACAATAGTATCTATAACAAAACAAATACAGGGATTTATACATTTGTAGCTGTTGACAATGATAATAAACCTGTTAGAGTTCCAGAATTAGTTCCAGAAACTGAACTTGAAATAGAACGTTACAACGCTGCTTTACGTCGTAAACAATTAAGTTTAATATTAGCTGGAAGAATGAATCCTACTGATGCTCACGAATTAAAATCGTTATTTATAACTGAATAAAGACATAAAAAAAGGAACCTTATAAAAGGTTCCTTTTTTTGATTTTTATTTTGGATAAAAATTAAACTATTTTTCTTGTTAATCTATCTACTACATATTCAACCTGTGTTTTACCATGTGGTTTTGGTTTTCCATTTTCGTCTAGATTAACCATTGTAATGTTTTCAACTTTTATAATTGTTTCGTGCGTCATTTTGTTTCTAACTTCGCAACGAAGAATTAATGAAGTGGTTCCAAACTTTACAACTTCAGTCCCAATTTCTACAATATCTCCCTCGCGTGCAGATGCCATAAAGTTTATCTCAGACATATATTTGGTTACAACGTGAGAGTTTTCTAATTGTACAACACTATACAATGCTGCTTCCTCGTCTATCCAAGCTAAAAGCTTTCCTCCAAATAATGTTTTATTTGGATTTAAATCCTCTGGTTTTACCCATTTACGCGTGTGAAATTTCATAGTTATCTGTTATTCTGGTTACCTCTTTATAATTATTAGATGCCATAAAATTAGCATCTGTAATAAACTTCACTAAATTTAAAGCATTTTTTCCATCTAACAAAGACTCATTATTAAACAGTAAGGCATCACAAATTTCCATTACGACATTAGAATGAAAATTTTTCTGCTCAGTTGATATTTTCTGAGAACAACAAACATTTTTAAGATCAGAATAAATCATCTGATTAAGATATTGATCTCCTATTTTAATTGTTCCTTTTTCAGAAATAATTGTAATATTACTTTCAAAATTTTTATTAAAAACAGAAGTTGTATAAATCATATTTCCAATTGCGTCATTTGCAGTGAAATTTATACATCCTGAATCGTCAAAATCTGTTACTTGTTCGTGAGTAAAATTATAACTTTTAGAAGCTGTACATTTTACTTCATCAAACCAGAAATTCATAATATCTATAAAATGAGAAAACTGTGTAAATAAAACACCTCCATCCATTTCTTGGTTTCCGTGCCATTCTCTCAATTTATAATAATTTTTATTTCTATTCCAATAGCAATTAATGTTAACCATAAAAATTTTACCCAAACAATTGTTATCTATCAGATTTTTAACATACTGAACAACTGGAGAAAAACGAAGTTGCATAGAAGTAAAAACACGAAGATTTTTTTCCTCTGCAACTCTTAATATCTCTACAGTATCCTCTACAGTTAATGCTATTGGTTTTTCAATTAGAACATTTTTTCCTGCTTTTAGACAACGAATAGCGTGTTCTCTATGCAAGCCATTTGGCGTTGCTATAACCACAACATCTGTTTCTTGGTCTTCTATTAAAAAACCTTCTAAAGTAGAGTAACCCTTAACAGATAAACCTTCTGGAAGATTAAAATCTATTATAGAAATTAGTTGAGCATTTTCTGCTTCCTCTATTGCTTGTTGATGAACACGTCCTATATGACCGAAGCCTAATATGGAAAAATTCTTCATTGAATCTATTTAATAATTTTCTCTAATATCTTTTGAGTAATTAAGTAAGTTGGTTTTACACCTGTTAAACCTAATCCTCCAGAAGCTAATGTACTTCCTGTCTCTAATGGATTATCTGAAGCGTAATATGCATACATTACTTTCACATCTTTATCAATATGATGTCTTATCTTAGAAGCAACTTGAATTGCTTTTTGATAATGTGCTCCTTCCATTTCTAATCCAATTGCTTGGAAAGATGAATTTTTAAAATATTCTAAAATATCTTTATTCTGTAATGATGTTCCTAAAACTGAAATCATAGGTCCTTCATATACTCCTAATCCTTGCCCTTCAAAATCTGAAGCTGATAATTCGTTATCAAAAACATAATTATCTGTTGTTCCTTCAAAAACGTGAGCAGTAGCAATCATAATGTCTCCTTTTACACCTTCTAAAATTCCGGCTTTACCCATAATCGCAACAGATTTAACATTCATTTTAAAACGAACATCTCCTACTTTATATGGTTTTAAAAGCTCATCCATTGCTTCAAAAGCTTGCTCTCCAAATGCATAATCCATTACAATGATTACCTCATTGTTTTTATCTTTTGCATAAGAAAATGCTGAATTTGTTACATTCACTTTTTCTAAATCAATAATCTGAACATCTATATTTGTTCCTGACTGATCTTTGATATAGATTAAGCCATTTTGTTGTGTGTATTCATTTAACGAATCTCTTAAGATTTTGTTGTTTGCAGCACTCAAATCTTCGTAAATTTCTACACCATCATTCTTAAATTTTCTTTTTAAGCCATCATACGCATACAACATATTAGATACACTGTGCATATTAGCAGAAATGATATGAATGTTTTTATCTTGAAGATTATTTTCAAATAACACTCTTTTAATCTCATTTGCCCATTTTTCACCAATCATGTGATGACCAATAGACTCTCTTAATGTAGAGGTAAAAGTAACTTCGCGTTTTTTAGTACCGATACGATCTTGTTGACTTGTATAACCCATCCAATAAACAATTCTGAAAAAACGATCTTTGTCTTCGTTTGTTCCAAAATAGCTGTGTATTGCTTGTGTTTCTTCAAATGTTCTTCCTAAAATAGTAGATAAATGCATTAAAGCAACTTCACGATCTTTACGAGAAATTTCTGCTTTGCTAAATACCACCTCTTCTATAAATTCCCAAACTCTATTCTTAGTAAGCGTATCATTACTAAATGCACGATTTCTAATTTTATCTGCTTCATTATATAGAAAAGTTAAATGCGTTAAAACATCGTAGATATCAGAACGACCACGAGATATTTCTATGTTCATCTGATCGTCATCTATACGATAACAAAAACGACGACGTTTTGCAGGAATTATTGGTGTAAAAATAGATCTGTCGTATCCTTCATCAGAAGTAAAACTTACATAAGGTGTTTCTACGATACCTTCTGGTAAACGATCTAAAACATACATTAAACCACTTAATTCAACTTTATTAGGATCTGTCATTGATCCATAAATTTCTGGATCAATTTCAAATAATAAATTTCTTAATATTTTTCCAGGTGCACCTGATGGACGGTACACTCCTCTATGAAATAAATGACGCATTGAGATATATAATCTCTCTATAGCATCAGTAGATCTTCTTGCTCTTGTTATTGACATAATAATTTTATTTTTTCTGGTTGTTTAGTTCATCTTGAATTGTCATTAATTCACTGTACCACTCCGTTCCAAATTTTCTAACTAAAGAATCTTTTGCAAAAGTTGCTACATTAACTTTTAATTCCTTCCCTAAGGTACAAGCATCTGAGCAAATATCCCACACATCATAGTTGACTGCAGTGAAATTTGAATATTCCTTAATACGAACTGGATATAAATGACAAGAAATTGGCTTTTTATAGTCAATTTTTCCTTCTTCATATGCTTTTTCAATTCCACATTTTGAGAAGCCATTTTCTTCAAAAACTAAATAAGCACATTCTCTATTATTGACTAATGGTGTTACCCAATCTCCGTCAGAATCCATTGTATATTTACCTTCTTCCTCAATTACGGCAATTCCTTCTGCGCGTAAATAAGGCTTCACATCTTGATAAATATCGTCTAAAATGGTAAGTTCATCTTCATCTAGTGGTGCTCCAGCATCGCCTTCTACACAACATATCCCTTTACATTTGTTTAAATTACAAACAAAATCTTCATTTAGTAGTTCTTCAGATACAAGGGTCTTTCCTATTTGGAACATAAGTTACATTAAATTTTGTAACGTGCAAATATACGAATAATTACTTAGAAAAATGTAATTTTGTATAATAATAATGAATAACATTCTTTCAAAAATAAGTCATCCTAAGCAACTTAGAGCTTTAGACACAACTCAGTTAACAGCGTTAGCTTACGAGATGCGCGAGTTTATTTTAGATACTTTAAGCATAAAACCAGGACATTTGGGTGCTAGTTTAGGTGTTGTAGAGCTTACAATTGCGCTACATTATTACTATAATACACCAGATGATTTGTTAATTTGGGATGTAGGGCATCAATCTTATCCACATAAAATTTTAACAGGTAGACAGCAACTTTTTGATTCATTAAGACAAAAAAATGGAATTTCTGGTTTCCCTTCTCGAACAGAAAGTGAATTTGACACATTTGGAACAGGACATTCTTCAACATCCGTTTCGGCAATTGTTGGAATGGCTACCGCAGATAAAATAAATCAAATTAATAGAAAACATATTGCTATTATTGGTGATGCATCCATTACTTCAGGAATGAGCTTAGAAGCTTTAAATCATCTTGGTTCAACAGATTTAGATGTGTTGATTATTTTAAATGATAATAATATTGGAATTGATGATTCTGTTGGTGGATTAAAGAAATATTTTAAATCATTAGAAAATCAATCCGAAAATATTTTCACCAATTTTGGTTTAAATTTTATTGGAACAGTTGACGGGCATAATTTTGAAGAACTTTTCTCTGCATTCGATAAAGCAAATTCTATAAAAGGTCCTAAAGTTTTACACATAAAAACTATTAAAGGAAAAGGGTACAATTTAGCAGAAATCGATCAAGTAAAATGGCACGCCCCAGGTTTATTTAATAAATTAACAGGAGAAATATCTCCATCTAAATCAGCTACAACATTTCAAAATATTTTTGGAGAAACTTTATTAGATTTATTAAAAAATAACTCTCAAATAGTAGCAATTACGCCAGCTATGCTAACTGGAAGTAGTTTAATAAAAAGTCGAAATCAATTTCCAGATCGAGTAATAGACGTTGGTATTGCTGAACAACATGCAGTCACTTTTGCGGCTGGTTTAGCTACGCAAAATACTATTCCATATTGTGTTATTTATTCAACATTTTTGCAGCGTGCATACGATCAAGTTATTCATGATGTTGCTTTACAAAACCTTCCTGTCGTTTTTTGCATAGATAGAGCTGGTTTTGTTGGGACAGATGGTGCTACACATCACGGAATATTTGATATTTCTTTTTTAAGAGAAATTCCTAATATGATTGTTTCATCTCCAAGAAATGAAAAAGATTTTAGAAATCTTCTTTATACTGCTCAGTTTACAAAACAACCTTTTGCTATTCGTTATCCAAAAAATGAAATTCCGTTAAGTGTAGATTCTACATACGAAGAAATAGAAATTGGAAAGTCTGAAATTATTTTCGAAGGAAATAGATTAGCTGTTCTTTCAACTGGATTAATAAGTTCACGAATAGAAAGAATAATTAAACAGAATAATTTACAAGATAAAATTGCATTGATAGATTTTCCTTTTATTAAACCTCTGGATCAATCTAGATTAAAAGCAATTTCTTTAAAATACGATATTATACTAACTTTTGAAGATGGTATAAAAAAAGGAGGATTTGGAAGCGGTATTCTAGAGTTTTTAAATTCTATCCATTATAAAGGAAATATAACTATTAATGGTTATCCTGATGAATTCATAGAACATGGTTCAATTAAAGAATTAGAAGAATTTATTGGTTTAGATGATTTGTCTATTTTACAAATGATTTTGAATTATCTTTAATTTTCGGTACAAGAGTTGTTAGAGTTTTTATATCTTAATAAATAAAAAAATGAAAAAAATAATTGGTTTATCATTTGTTGTTATACTATTGGTTTTACAAGCTTGTGGAACAACAAAAAACATGCAAGAGTTTTACACAAAGTATGACAAACAAGCAACTGTTATTCCTTTACCTTCTTTTGCTTTAAAATTAGCTGGAAAAGCTGGTGGAACAGATTTATTTAATTACATAAAATCTGCAAAAGTATTTGTAATTAGTGATGCTGGAGAAGGTAAACAAAAACGTGTAATTAAAGATTTACAATCTTCTTTTAGAGGAGAAAATTTTGAGAATTTAATTAAATTAAAATCTAAAAATAACAATCTAAATATTGCGCTTAAAGAACAAAATGGACGAGTAAATAAAATGATTTTTGGAATTAATGGCTTGAGTAATGTTTTAGTCATCGATTCAAAATTAGATATATCAAGAGCAGAATTAGATAAAGCATTAGAAAATATCAATACTGATGATATTGAAAATTTAGCTGAAATCCTGAAATAGTTTTTTAAAATTTAATAAAATAAACCTCAAAGAAATTCTTTGGGGTATTTTTTTACAATAAAAAAAGGTATTATTAATCATTTATTTAGACCTTTTATGGAAAACCGTAATTTATAATAAAATCTCACTATTACATTTGTAAGAAATAAGTTATAAATGGATAACATTTCTATACGAGTTGCATTAGATTTTTCGGAATGTACAACTGCACAAAAAGAAGTTTTTTTCGACCACTTAAATACATTAAAGTGGGAAACAGTTAATCCAAATAAATTATGGATTACCAATTTTATAGAGGGAGATAATCATCAACAGCAAATTGATGAAATAGAGAAAGAATTAATACTCGCAAAAGAAGTTTCTAATTTATATGAATTACATTATGCAATCATTACAAATAATGAAATTTACTTTAATCATTTAAATTAAAATAATACACTGATTACTTACTTAACCGTAAACGACAGAATCGTCACCTCTATAAATAAAAAAGGGTGACGATTTTACTTTTTATGCCTTTATAATTAACTAAATTTACAGACTTAAAAACATTAATATAACTATAACATATGCGCGTAATTCTGCAACGTGTTCAGAAAGCTTCTGTTGAAGTTGAAAAAGAAATTGTTGGACAAATACAACATGGAATTTTAGCCTTAGTTGGTTTTGAACCAGAAGATACAATAGAAGATTTTGAATGGATTTCTAAAAAAATAATTCAATTAAGAATTTTTAACGACAATGATCATGTAATGAATCTTGATATTCAACAAGTGAATGGAGATATCCTAGTAGTTTCACAATTTACATTACATGCAGCTGTAAAAAAAGGAAATAGACCCTCTTATATTAAAGCTTCTAAACCAGATATCGCCACAAAGCAATATGAAACATTTTTATCCGTTTTAGAGAAGAACTTTAAACCTGTAGAAAGAGGAATTTTCGGAGCAGATATGAAAGTTGAATTATTAAATAATGGCCCTGTGACCATTTTTATCGACTCAAAAAATAAAGAATAAACCAACTAATTTTAAAAGAAAATATGAATAAAATTTTACTTCTAACAACTTTTTTCATTACCCATTTTTGTTACTCTCAAGATTATTCTGTAGATAAAATTTCTGCAGATTTACTACAAGATGCTTATGCTGTGATTCGTCAAAAAAATGAAGCTGTAGAGTTATTAAAAATTGATGAATTAAAATATACTGAAGATGTTGTAATTACTGTATTAAGTAAAGCAGGAGACAATTATGTTGGCGCATATACAAACTATAGTCCAAGTACAAAAATTAATCTTTTTGAAGCAAGTTTATATGATGCATCAGGAAAAGAAATTAAAAAGTTTAAATCAAAAGATTTTGGTGATCAAAGCAATGTAGATGGTGGACAAATGTATACAGATGATCGAGTAAAATATTTAAATTTTACACCAACGACATATCCATATACTATTCATTACAAAATTGTAACAACAACAAAAAACACCATTTTTATTCCGAGATGGTTTCCTATAATAGCTTCTAATTTGTCTATTGAGCAATCTAATTATCAATTCTCGAATAAAACCGATTCTAAAATTAGATTGAGTGAAAAAAATCTAAGTAACTATCAAGTTAAAAAAGATGGAGACAACAATCAAGTAACATATTCTCTAAGTAGCATTCCTGCTTTTGAAGAAGAAGACAAAATGATTAATTCTCGTAAAATTTTTCCAAATGTTATTATTGCTTCAGATCAAATTAATATTGCTGGTATTAAAGGTAAGTTTGATAATTGGAACGATTATGGAAAATGGGCGTATGAGAATTTAATTAATGGAAAATTAGATTTTACTCCAACTCAGAAAGCATTTTTTCAAGATCTAGTAAAAGATGCAAAAACAGAACGTGAAAAAGTTCAGATTTTGTATAAACATATGCAGAATAAGGTTCGTTATATTGGTGTGCAATTAGGAATCGGAGGACTTTCTCCATTTCCTGCATCTTATGTAGAAAGCAAAAGCTATGGTGATTGTAAAGCTCTTTCTAATTATATGATTGGAATGTTAGATGCTGTAAATATAAAGGCTTATCATACTATAATATATGGAAATTCGAATGCAATGGATATTGATGACGAAATGGTTTATCAACAAGGAAATCACATGATTGTGTATGTTCCATTAAAAGACGAAAATATTTGGTTAGAAGCTACAAGTCAAACTTCAGCATTTAATTATTTAGGTGACTTTACTTCTGATAGAAAAGCATTTATTATAGAAGAAAATGGAGGGAAAATTATTTCAACTCAACATTTTAATTCAGAAGACAATCAATTATTAGTAAATGGAAGAGCGTCCATCTTAGCAGATGGAACATTAAACTTCGAATTTTCTGAAGTTTCTAAAGGTTTAATTTATGAGAATTTTTCTAGCTACTCTAAGTTAACTGAAAAAGATTTAAATCTTAGACTAAAGAATCGTTTTAATAATTTACAAGGAATAAACTTCAAGAAAAAAGAATTCGACAATAGTTGGGAAAATGCTGTTTTTACGTCAAATTTTGACTTATCAGTTCCTAATTATGCTAAAATTCAAGGAAATAATATTATTATTAATATGATTCCTATTAATAGAGAAGAAACATCTGTAAAAAAAGCCAAAGTACGTAAATTCGATTTCAAAATTCAAAATGGTTATGTTGACGAAGTTTCTTACACATTAAATTTACCAGAAGGTTATAAATTACCAACACTATTTTTACCTATTATAGTAAAGTCAGATTTTGGAGAATATAGCTTGCAAATTACACCAAAAGAAAAAAATAACTTCGAAGTAAAACGTATTTACAAACAATTACCTGGAACATTTGCCAAAGAGAAATACAACGATTATGTTGATTTTAGAAGACAAATTGCTGGTTACGATAATACTAAAATTTTATTAGAAAAATTATAACACCTATATGAGAACATTTTTTACAATTGTTTTATCTACTATTACTACAATAAGTTTTGCACAAGATGTGAAATTTGGAAAACTAACCAAGCAAGATTTTGACAAAACAGAAAGTACTATACAAAAAGATGCACCAGCAGAAGTTTTATACGCTGATGGAAATTATAAAATAAATTTCAACACCACACAAGGAGGGGTTGAACAAACAAAAAAAGTCTTTTATCGTTATATCATTTTTGATAAAGACAGAACGCCAGATGACGTGTTAACAGTAAGTATTCCTATTTACAAGAGCTCTGGTTCTGATCAAGATAAAATTGTTTCATTAAAAGCCGTTACTTATAACTTAGAAAATGGTAAAATTATTGAGCAAAAAGTTGAAAAAAAAGATATTTTCTTAGAAAAAGCTCATCGTTTTTTGGATAAACAAACCTTTACATTTCCTAATGTAAAGAATGGTTCAATCTTAGAATACACTTACGAAATACTTTCTCCATTTATTAATCAAACAGATACTTGGTATTTTCAACAAGCTATTCCCGTTGTAAAAAGTAATTTAACTTTTCAATCACAAGAATACTTTAATTATCAACAAGATCTAAGAGGAGGATTTGCTCCTAAAATTAAAAAAGATACTAGACAAGAATCTTTTAATTCTATTGAATATGTCAGAGGAAGAAATTCAAATGCATCTGTTTCTGATAATAAGTTAAACATTAATTCTCTAAGTTATTCATTAGAAAAACTTCCATCATTATCAAGAGAAGCTTATGTATTAAATCATCACAATATGCTGTCAAGTGTACAATTTGAATTAGCTTCTTATCAAGCACCAGGACAGAGTATCAGCAATTATTCAACAACTTGGGAGAAAATAGGAAAAGATTTAATGGAGCATTCTGATTTTGGAAAACAATTAAATGGAAATGCGTTTTTAGATGAAACTGTAAAAGGTATTACTGCAAATAAAACAACCAGTTTAGATAAAGCTCAAGCTATTTTTGATTACGTTAAAACCAACATGACTTGGAATGATTATACTGGAGAATATACAGATAAAGGCATTCGAAAAGCATTTAACGAAAAATCTGGAAATGTTGCAGACATTAATTTAATGCTTATTTCTATGTTAAGAAAAGCAGGTATAGAAACAAACCCTATTGTTTTAAGTACAGTTGGTAACGGAATAATCAATTATTCTTTTCCTTCTCGTGCCAAAATAAATTATGTTATTGGTGGCGCAACAATTGATGGAAACTTTTATTTGATTGATGCGACAGATAAAAATGCGCAACTTAATCTATTACCTATTCGAGATATTAATGATAGAGGTTTCATGATTTCGGATAAAGGTATTAAAGAAGTTTTATTAAGAAATTCTGTTATGACGAGCGATAAAAAATCAATTACAGCAGATTTAAAGGCTGACGGTTCATTAACTGGTGTTTACTCCAATATTCGTGACAACTATTTCTATATGTCTGATAAAAGTGAGATCGCAAGTGACCCTAAAGCTTTTGAAAAAGAATACATTGATGATTATAATTTTGAAATTGCTGATTTTAAAACACAAGATAATAGCAAAGATTTAATTCGTCATCAATTCAAGTTTTCTGATGTAAAGGTGGATGTTGCAGGAAATAAAATAATCTTTAGTCCATTTTTATTTATTGCAAATACAAAGCACAACCTTAATTTGGAACAACGTAATTATAATATAGAGTTTGGAGCACCTATTACCAATACCAATACAATAAAAATTAAAATTCCAGAAGGATACAAAATAGAATCTATGCCTACAGAAAAGCACTTTACAATGCCAGACCAAGCTGCTGGTTATGCTTATAATGTCATAGAAAAAGATGGTTTTATTATTGCACAAGCACAAAAAGTAACTCCTTATAGTGTTTTACCAGCAAGTTATTACAAACCTTTAAAAGAGTTTTTAGAAAATATTATTTCGACAGAAGGACAACAAGTAGTTCTTGTAAAACAGTAAATAAAAAATTAATTCCAATTATAAAACCACTCTTTCGAGTGGTTTTATAATTTTGTACCTTTACTTTTTAATCAAATAAATTTTTAAATAGATGAGTCTTAAACAAGCACAAGTAGATGTTGATAATTGGATAAAAGATCATGGTGTTCGTTATTTTAACGAATTAACAAACATGGCACAATTAACAGAAGAGGTAGGAGAAGTTGCTCGTATTATTGCTCGTCGTTATGGAGAGCAGTCAGAAAAAGAATCAGACAAGAATAAAGACTTAGGAGAAGAATTAGCAGACGTTATATTTGTTGCGCTTTGTTTAGCTAATCAGACTGGTGTAGATTTAGAAACTGCTTTTTATAAAAAATTAGATTATAAAACAAAACGTGATCACGATCGTCATCAAAATAATGATAAATTAAAATAAACTATGATTGAAATTTCGGCTTTACAATCGCCATTAAAAAATCAATTAGCAATTACAGGATCAAAAAGTGAGAGTAATCGTTTGTTGCTATTAAATAAATTATTTAATCAAGTTTTAACTTTAGAGAATGTTTCAAATTCTGAAGATTCTCAATTAATGCAAAAAGCTTTAGCAAATGAAACTAATCTAATCGATATTCATCACGCTGGAACTGCAATGCGCTTCTTAACTGCTTATTTTTCTATTCAAGAAGGGAGAACAATTACAATAACTGGATCTGCTCGTATGAAACAACGTCCAATTAAAGTTTTAGTAGATGCTTTAAATCAATTGGGTGCAGATATTTCTTATATAGAAAATGAAGGTTTCCCTCCTTTAAAAATTGTTGGAAAAAAAATCACGACTAATTCAATTACAATTCCATCTAATATAAGTTCTCAGTATATTACAGCTCTATCACTAATAGGAACAAAATTAGAAAATGGGTTAACGATTACTTTAGACGGAAAAATTATCTCTGTTCCCTATATTCAAATGACAATCGAATTATTAAATAGAGTTGGTATAAAAGTTATTTTTAAAGAAAATACGATTACTATTCCATTTACAGAGAATATTCAATCAGAAAAATTACAAGTTGAATCTGACTGGAGTTCTGCATCTTATTACTATAGTTTAATCGCTTTATCAAAAGAATCTGAAATAACAATTTCTACTTATTTTGAGAACTCATTACAAGGAGATTCAGCTTTACAAGATATTTATGCAGATCATTTTGGAGTGATTTCAACTTTTAAAGATGGAAATTTAACATTAAAAAATAATCCAACATTTTCTTTAGAAAATAGAATTGAATTAAATTTAATTAATACGCCTGATATTGCGCAAACCATTGCAGCAACTTGTGTTGGTTTAAAAGCGAAATGTTTATTGACTGGTCTAGAAACTCTTAAAATTAAAGAAACGGATCGTTTAGTTGCTTTAAAAAATGAACTAGAAAAGTTTGGAGCAGTTATTAACATTACAGATGACTCTTTATCTATTGATGGTTATAATTCTTATACAGAAATACCTACGTTAGAAACTTACAACGATCATAGAATGGCCATGTGCATGGCGCCGTTGGCACAAATTTATTCGATTAGAATTAATAATGAAATGGTTGTTGAAAAATCTTATCCTACATTTTGGGAAGATTGGACAAAACTAGGTTTCGAAATAAAAACTATATAATAGAAACTCCCATTAAAATCAATTAATGGGAGTTTTTTTATTTTTTTAGTTACTGAAATTAAATTCTAAAATAAATTTTAAGAGAAATTCTGCATATTAACTAAGTTAGCGTAAACACCATTTTTCTCTATAAGTGATTGATGATTCCCTTCCTCTACTATTCTACCAGAATCCATTACAATAATTTTATCTGAACTTTGTATCGTTGATAATCTATGTGCAATAACCAACGATGTTCGGTTCTCCATCATGTTAGTTAATGCTACTTGTACTAACTTCTCTGATTTTGTATCTAAAGCAGACGTTGCTTCATCTAATATCATTATAGGTGGATTCTTATAAACTGCTCTCGCAATACTTACACGTTGTTTTTGACCTCCAGAAAGTTTATTTCCTCCTTCTCCAACAAACTCTTCGTACTTCTCTGGCATTTTCACTATAAATTCTGCTGCATTTGCAATTTGTGCTGCATGCTCCACCTTTTCTTGATTTGGATTTTTATCTCCTAAAGCAATATTATTGTATAACGTATCATTAAACAAAATAGAATCTTGCGTTACTAAACCAAATAAGGTTCTGTAATCATGTAATTTAATATGTTTAATATCAATTCCATCAATTAAAATCTGACCTGATTTAACATCCCAAAAACGAGTAATTAAATTTGCTAATGTCGACTTTCCTGAACCTGATTGTCCAACAAGTGCAACAGTTTCTCCTTTATTAATTGTTAAATTAAAATCCTTAATTACATCGTATTCACCGTAAGCAAACGTAACATTTTTAAACTCAATTTTATCTTCAAAAGTTTCAATAGATTTTGCATCAGCAGTATCTTGTATAGAAACCTCAGCATCTAATACATCAAAAATACGCTTTGCAGAAACTTCTCCTTTTTGTACATCCGATAAAGCTTTAGAAAAACGTTTAATAGGATCTAACAAGGTATAAAAAGTTGCGATATAAAAAATAAATTCAGATCCTGATAATCCATTTCCTTCTAACGATAATTTACCTCCAAAAAATACAATTAATCCAATTGTAATTGCTCCTAAAAACTCGCTCGTTGGTGAAGCCATCGCACGTTTTTTCATTACTTTCTGTAGGTACTTTCTGTAACGATTTATAGATCCATCAAATCTATCTTTTACCTGTTCTTCTGCATTAAAAATCTTTATAATTTTTAATGATGATAGTGTTTCATCAACATAAGTAATGATATTAGAAAGCTCAACTTGTGCATTTTCTGCAGCTCTTTTTAGACTTTTCCCAATCAACGAAATAATTGTTCCCATAATAGGAAATACCAAAATTGCAAAAATGGTTAATTGATAACTAACTGTGAACAAGAAAATTACAAAAACAATAATCATAATCGGTGAACGAACAAGCTCTACAAAAGAATTAAGAATATTACTTTCTACCTCGTTTACATCACTTGACATTCTGTTAATCATGTCTCCTTTTCTTGTTTCTGTAAAATATGCCACAGGTAATTCTATAATTTTATTATGAATATCGACACGTAAATCTCTTGTAACACCTGAACGTAAATCAACCAAACATGTTTCTGAAAGGAAGCTAAAAATATTTCTAAATAAAAAAGCCACAATAAAAACTAAACAGGATATCGCCAAAACATATATTGGTCCTTCTGCTTGCGAAAGTTGATTCATGTAATAACCAGAATAATCAGAAAAAAATTGTTTTAGATCTACCAGATGACCTGAATATACAGGCTTTTTGATTATATGAGTTTTATCTTCTCCAAAAAGTACTCCTAATATAGGCATCATGAATGCTAGCGCAATAATATTAAATATTGCATAAAGTAAATTAAAGATAATTGCCGTAACAAATGATGATCTGTATGGCTTTATATAAGATATAGCTCTGCTTTTATATGAACTCATTTAATTTTTTTTAATCTATCAAAATTATATTTTGAGAGCACAAATTTACACAAAAAAATAATGACTATTCTTTTTGGAATAGTCATTATAGAGTAAAATTTTGTGGTTTGATTACTCAGTGTAACCCTTTTTATTTTTGTTTTGATTATTTTACTCGATGCCAAGTTTGTGTTCTTCCTACAAGAGAAATCCCAATATAACCTCTAACATCAAGTTTGTCACTTCCATTTAATGACATTTTTGCCTTGTATTCTTTTCCTTTATTTGGGTCTAAGATTTTACCTCCGCTCCATTCATTACCATCTTTTTTAAGACCGTAAAGAATTTGCATACCCAAAATTGGTTTATTTTTTAATGCTCCTGAACATTCTGTACATTTCGCATCTTCTTTTCCTTTAGTTAAAATCTTAGTTACTTTACCATAAAGCTTTCCATCTTTTTCAAAGATTTCAACGTAAGATTTTGGCTGTTTAGTCTCATCATCTATTGTTTTCCAAGTTCCTATCGGAGATTGTGCAAACATAATTGATGTTAGCATAAAGAATAACCCGAATAAAATTGATTTTTTCATAATTTTTATCCTTTAAAATTGATTTCACTAAATTAACATTTTTTTGGTGTAAATAAAACACTAGCCTAAAAAAAGTATATTATTTAACATAAATTAATAATATACACAAATTAAACAATTGATTATTAATACAAAACACATTAAAAGCGGTTTACAAAACTATTAAACACTTTTATTCATTATAGTCAAAATTTTCTTTTTTTAAGAAGCTAACAACAACATATTTTAATTTATTTTTCATCAAAAAAATCATAAAAACCTATTTATAATTAACATAAGTGGAAAAAAATAGTATATTTGTCTACTAATTTAATAGAGTTAATAGATTATATGAATCATATATCAAAATATACAATTCCTTTTAACAAAAAAGAATTAGATCCAATTATAGAATCTCTCATTTATGATACGATTTTTTCACAACCAAGTACAACATATAAAAAACAAGATTTATTCAACCAATTCAATAAAATAGTACTTAAAATAGTACCAGAAAACAAAGCAGAAATAATTTCCCTTTATTTTTTCGACCAACTTAAATCTATTAAAAGAGAATTAGAACATTTAGCCTTTGTTTTTTATAAAAATGATCCAGCATCTAAATCAGAAATAGAGATCATATTAGCTTATCCTGGTTTCCTTGCAATTGCAATTTATCGTTTAGCCAATATTCTATATAAAATTGATACTCCAATTTTACCACGTTGCTTTTCAGAATATGCACATTCTAAAACAGGAATAGACATACATCCTGGAGCAACAATTGGTAAAAATTTCTATATAGATCATGGAACAGGTATCGTAATTGGAGAAACAACAATAATTGGCGATGATGTTAAAATTTATCAAAGTGTAACATTAGGTGCTTTTTATGTATCAAAGGATTTAGCAGACAAAAAAAGACATCCTACTATAGAAAACAATGTTACCATATATGCTGGAGCAACAATTTTAGGAGGAACAACAGTAATTGGAGAAAACTCTATTATTGGAGGAAATGTTTGGATAACAGAAAGCATAGAAGAAAACTCTATAGTGTATCAAACTCAAACACCTATCATAAAAAAACAGAAAATTGATAACGAAAACCAATACATTATATAAAATTTTTCACAATGATTTATAACAATATTTTAGAGACAATAGGAAATACATCTATTATTAGATTAAGTAAATTATTTCCAGAACACAACGTTTACATTAAATTAGAAAAAGAAAACCCAGGAGGATCTATAAAAGATAGAATTGCTTTGTCAATGATTGAGGATGCTGAAAAAAGTGGTGTTTTAAAACCTGGAGGTACAATTATTGAACCTACTTCTGGAAATACTGGAATCGGATTATCTTTTGTGGCTGCTGTAAAAGGTTACAAAATAATTATTACAATGCCAGAATCTATGTCTATTGAAAGAAGAAAAATTATGGAAGCTTATGGAGCTGAATTTGTTTTGACTCCGAAAGAATTAGGAATGAAAGGTGCCATTGCAAAAGCACAAGAGTTAAGTGAAAAAATTGAGGGTGCATGGGTTCCGCAACAATTTGAGAATGATTCAAATCCTAAAGTTCATTACAATACTACAGCAAAAGAAATTATCACAGATTTTCCTAATGGAGTTGACTATCTTATTACTGGTGTAGGAACTGGCGGGCACTTATCTGGAATTGGAAAAGCTTTGAAAGAAATTAATCATTCGACAAAAGTAATTGCAGTAGAACCAACAGACTCTCCTGTAATATCAGGAGGCGAACCAGGACCGCATGCAATACAAGGAATTGGAGCAGGTTTTATTCCAAAAAACTTAGATACTTCTGTTATTGATGAATCAATTCAAATAACAAAAGAAGAGGCTTTTGAATTTGCAAAAAGAGTAGCTAAAGAAGAAGGTTTATTTGTAGGAATATCAACAGGTTCATCTCTTGCAGCTGTTTATAAAAAGTTAGACACTATTGATAAAGAAGCAAAAATACTTACCATAAATTATGATACGGGGGAGCGCTACTTATCAGTTGAAGGATTATATTAAATTAGTTCAAAGTATATTACTTTAAAAACGAGACATTGACAAAATGTCTCGTTTTTTTATGCAATGAAGTCAAAAAGTCAGCTTTTAGATTATTTTTAATGTTTGGAATTTTTTTTGATTAATCACAAACAACAAACAAACATTTTAAACTATTAAGACTATGGATTTCAATCAATTTACAATAAAAGGTCGCGAAGCGATACAAGCCGCACAGCAAATAGCTGTAGCGCATAAAAATCAAGCAATAGAACCCGCCCATATTTTAGGAGGAATGTTAGATGTTGATGAAGACGTTATATCATTAATTTTAGAAAAACAAGGTTTAAAAATAGATTTACTTCGACCAGAATTAGATTTAGAGATAAGTAAATTTCCTAAAATAGAAGGTCAACAAAGTAATCATCTTTCAAATTCATCTAATCAAGTTTTGCAAACTGCACAGCAAATTGCAAAAGAGATAAATGATGATTTTATTACATTAGAACATTTATTATTAGCAATTATTAAAAACAGTTCATCTGCAAGTCAAATCTTAAAAGACAAAGGTGTAACATTTGATAACACAAAAAAATTAGTAACAGAATTGAGAAACGGAGAAAGAGTAACTTCTGAAAATGCAGAAGGCACTTACAATTCATTAAATAAATACGCTAAAAACTTAACAGATTTAGCAAAAGAAGGAAAATTAGATCCTGTAATCGGACGTGATGAAGAAATTCGTCGTGTTCTACAAATTTTATCTCGCCGTACGAAGAATAATCCTATTCTTATTGGTGAGCCTGGTGTGGGTAAAACTGCAATTGCAGAAGGCTTAGCACACAGAATTATTAATGGTGATGTACCAGAAAACTTATTAGATAAACGTATTTTCTCTTTGGATATGGGAGCATTGGTTGCTGGAGCAAAATACAAAGGGGAATTTGAAGAACGTTTAAAAGCTGTAGTGAAAGAAGTGACAGCATCTAATGGAGAAATTATTTTATTTATTGATGAGATTCACACATTAGTTGGCGCTGGTGGTGGCGAAGGTGCTATGGACGCAGCAAATATTCTGAAACCAGCTTTGGCTCGTGGTGAATTACGTTCTATTGGTGCTACAACATTAAATGAATATCAAAAATATTTTGAAAAAGATAAAGCATTAGAGCGTCGTTTTCAGAAAGTAATGGTAGAAGAACCAGACGAAGAATCTGCAATTTCTATTTTACGTGGAATAAAAGATAAATACGAGCAGCATCATAAAATTGGAATAAAAGATGAAGCTATTATTGCTGCTGTAAAATTATCTACGCGTTATATTACAGATCGTTTTTTACCAGATAAAGCGATTGATTTAATGGATGAAGCTGCTTCTAAACTACGTATGGAAATGAATTCTAAACCAGAAGACTTAGATAAATTAGACCGTAGAATTATTCAGTTAGAGATTGAAATTGAAGCAATAAAACGTGAAAATGATGAGAAAAAATTAAACTTTCTAAAAGAAGAATTATCTAATCTTCAAGATGAAAGAAATCAATTAAACTCTAAGTGGGAAGCAGAAAGAAATCGTGCTGATGAAGTACAAGATTTAAGAAAAGAAATAGAAAATATAAAATTCGATATAGAACGTGCTAAACGCGATTATGATTATGCAAAAGCTTCTAAATTAGAATTTGAAGATCTTGTAAATGCGAAAAAGGATTTAGAGGATGCTGAGAAAAATTTGGAAGAAAATAAACAAAACAAATTGGTAAAAGAATTTGTTGATGCAGATGATATTGCAGAAGTTGTGTCTAAATGGACAGGTGTTCCTGCTCAGAAAATGATGCAATCGGATCGTGAAAAATTATTGAGCTTAGAAAACGAATTACATCAACGTGTTTTAGGACAAGAAGAAGCTATAACTGCTGTTGCAGATGCAATTCGTCGTTCTAGAGCTGGATTAAGTGATGAAGGTAAACCAATTGGTTCTTTCTTATTCTTAGGATCTACAGGTGTTGGTAAAACAGAGCTTGCAAAAGCTTTAGCTGAATTTTTATTTGATGATGAAAATGCTATGACACGTATAGATATGTCGGAATACCAAGAAAGACATGCGGTTTCTCGTTTAGTTGGGGCACCTCCGGGCTATGTTGGTTATGATGAAGGTGGACAATTAACAGAAGCTGTTCGTCGCCGACCATATTCGGTTATCTTATTAGATGAAATAGAAAAAGCACATCCAGATGTTTTTAATATTTTATTACAAGTATTAGACGATGGTAGATTAACAGATAATAAAGGTAGAGTTGTCAACTTTAAGAACACAATTATCATTATGACATCTAACTTTGGTTCCCATACGATATTAGACAAATTTTCTAATATCGACGAAAACAATGTTGGAGAGGTTTACAGCGAAACAAAAGAAACTGTTTTTGAGGAATTAAAACTTAATTTCCGTCCAGAGTTTTTAAATCGTATAGATGAGATTATCTTGTTTAGACCATTAAGTGAAAACCAAATTTCTGGAATTGTTTCTATTTACTTAAATGGTGTTGCGAAAAAATTAGCACAGCGAGATATTACATTAGATATTACGCCAGAGGCAGTTAATTATTTAGCACGAAAAGGATATGATCCTCAATTTGGTGCTCGACCATTAAAACGAGTAATACAACAAGATGTATTAAATGAGCTTTCTAAAGAAATTTTGAAAGGCGAAATAAATGATAACGACGCGGTTTTAATTGATTATTTCGATGAAAAACCAGGAGAAAACAAACTAATTTTTAGAACAAACAAATAATTATTAATATTTTATTAGTGTGATGAAAGCCTGCAATTCTATTATGAATTACAGGCTTTTTTATTTATTTTTTTTAAATAAAATTTACAAAATAGCTATACTACTTTAAAGAGTTTATTTCGATATCTTCTCTTATTAAGGCTTCGCGTATTTTTTGTGTGAATTGTAATGCTTTTTCTCCATCACCGTGAACGCAAATAGAGTTTGCTTCAATATCAATATCATTTCCTGTAATGGATTTTACTTTACCTTCTTTTATCATTCGTAGTACACGATCAATAGCCTCATTCTCATCATGAATCAAAGCTCCTGGTTTATTTCTATGTACAAGAGAACCATCTTCTTCATAAGCACGATCAGCAAATACTTCTTCTGCTGTTTGTAAGTTTAGATCTTTTGCAGCTTGTATTGTCAAACTTTTTGATAATCCCATTACAATTAACTCCGAGTCAAATTCGAATACTGCTTCACAAATTGCTCTTGATAGGTTATAATCTTTTGCTGCCATATTATAAAGTGCTCCATGTGGTTTTACATGTTGCAATTTTAATCCTTGAGCTTTACACATTCCTGCCAAAGCACTAATTTGATAAAGCGTATATGCTTTTGCTTCTTCAAATGATAAACTCATATTACGTCTACCAAAACCCATTAAGTCGTAAAAACCAGGATGTGCACCAATGGCTATCTCAGCTTTTTTTACATGTGCAATCGTTTTGAACATTACGACAGGATCTGAAGCGTGAAAGCCACAAGCTACATTAGCGCTAGATATAAGAGGAATAATTTGTTCATCCATTCCCAAATCATATCTACCGAAACTTTCACCTAGATCACAATTAAGATCAACTTCGTATTTCATTTGTTTACGCTTTATTTAATAATTGTGCTACAAACCCTGTATTAATATTACCTTCTCTAAATGTTTCATTAAGCATAATCTTATACTGAAAATCTAAATTAGTATTTATGCCTATTATTAACATTTCATCAAGTGCAGTCATCATTTTAGCTATTGCAAGATCTCGAGTAGGAGCATGAACTAGTACTTTGGCTATCATAGAATCATATTCTGATGGCAATGTATATCCATTGTAAATAAAAGTATCTACACGTACTCCATTACCTGCTGGTAAATGTATATTCGTAATACGTCCTGGACTCGGAATAAAGTTTTTTTCAGGAATTTCTGCATTGATACGACATTCAATCACGTGTCCTGTCATTTTAATATCATCTTGCTGAAAGCTAAGCTTATGTCCCATAGCTACCTTTATTTGCTCTATGACAAGATCTGTATTTGTTACCATTTCAGTTACACCATGCTCTACTTGAATCCTCGTGTTCATTTCCATAAAGAAATATTCACCAGTATTATCCATAATAAATTCTATCGTTCCTGCATTTGTATATCCTACTGCTTTTGCCGCCATAACAGCATATTCGTTCATAGAGTCTCGAATTTCATCGGTTATTGCTGGAGAAGGAGATTCTTCTATTAATTTCTGATGATTCCTTTGTACCGAACAATCTCTTTCTCCTAGCGAAACTACATTTCCAAAATTGTCTGCAATTATTTGAATTTCTATATGCTTAGGATTGGCCAAATATCGTTCTATATACATCGTGTTATCACCAAACGCATTTACCGACTCCGTTTGCGCCATATTAAACTTCAACTCAAATTCATTTTCATCATAAGCTATACGCATACCTTTACCTCCACCACCAGATGAAGCTTTAATCATAACAGGATATCCTATTTGTTCAGCCAATGCTATCGCTATTTTCGAATCATACAAAGGTTCTTTTGTACCTGGCACTATCGGTACTCCAGCATTTAACATTGTTGTTCTCGCTTGCGATTTATTACCCATTTTTTCTATTACTGAGGGTTGAGGACCTATGAATACAATATCATTTTCAGTACATAATCGGGCAAAGTCAGCATTCTCTGATAGAAATCCAAATCCAGGATGAATCGCATCTGCACCAGCATTTAATGCTGCAGTAATAATTTGATCTTTATTTAGATAATTATTTACTGCAGGACCTTTTCCTATACAAATGCTTTGATCCGCTAGTTTTACATGCATAGAATCTTTATCCTCTACCGAATAAACAGCAATACTTTTGATACCTATATTCCTACATGCTCTGATTATACGGACTGCTATTTCTCCTCTATTGGCTATTAATATTTTTTTAAAAACCTTCATAAGTTATTTAGTTATCGGTTTTTATTCTGAATAAAGCCTGTCCAAATTCTACTTTTTGTCCATTACCAACTAATATCTCTTCAATTACACCATCAAAGTCACTTGGTATTTCATTCATTAGCTTCATAGCTTCTAGTATACAGACTGTTTGTCAAGCTTTCACTTTATCACCAACTTTTACAAAAGGTTCAGCATCCAAAGATGTCGAAGCATAAAATGTTCCTACAATAGGTGCTATTATATTTTCTACATCCTCTTCTTGATTGTTTGTATCATTGTGTAAATCTGATGTAAGTATTGACTTTGTAGTATTTGCTATTGGTAATTCTGTTATTGATGAGTCTTTACCAACTCTACTAATAGATACTTCTGTTTCATTATCTTTATAGCTAAATTCTAGCATTGAAGATTTTTCGATTAGGTAGATTAATTGTTCAATCTTTTTTAGGTTCATTATTTTAGCATTTAAAGGTTATTATCAAATATTGTTTTCAATTTCTTTGCTATCAAACGAATTTCCAAGGTTTCTTTACAGTGTTTTTTTATATTTTCTTTCAAAACTGTAAATTCTTCTTGTTGCTCTTGGATAAGATTTTGTGCTTCACCGACTGATATTTTTTGGAACTTGACCTTACTTCCTGGTTTTTGTTGTACAATTTTTGGAAAATCTACAGATGCTATTACTCCAATTTGTGCATATCCACCAGTTGTTTGTCTATCTGCTAAAAGGATTATTGGTTTTCCATCACTTGGTACTTGTATACTACCAAATGTTGTCCCACAAGATATTATATCACTCGTTGTTTTTGTTTCGATTGATGGCCCATCTAATCGGTACCCCATTCTATCACAGTCATTTGTTACTTGATAATCATTACTCAAAAAAGTGTCTATACCGCTTTTAGTAAAATACTCATCATGTGGTCCCATTATTACCCTTAGTATTACGTCTGTATCTTTATATTCTGTTGGGTTTGTTTTACGTGATAAGAAATTGGGCAAATAGTGCACATCTTCTGCAAATGGAATAAAACTATGTTCTAATAATTTTTTCCCACTTAGTCCACCAATAGAGCTTTTTAAATTTGTAGATCGACTATTCATAACTACTGGCACGTCTAATTTACTTGCAAATGCTATATATCCTCGGCATCCTGTTTTCAGACCTGAAAATGATAGAATATCATTTTTGTTTATATATAGTGCTTTGTATGTATTGACAGGTTTTTTGTTGACTAATGGTTGAAAATCTCCTCCCGTAATTGCAATGATAGCATCTTCTGTAAATTTAAGTGTAGGTCCAATCATTGTAAATTCTATTACAGCGTCATTTTCATCATTATCAACTAATATATTTGCAATACTTGTGGCATAAGTATCCATTACACCTGACACTCCAAATCCTTGGCTTTGATAACCTATTCTATGAAGATCTTGAACTGTAGTTAACATTCCAGCTTTTAATATATGAATTCCCATAATTTTATCTTTTTAAATAATACATTTATACTTCATCATTTTTGATACTATAATTGGTAGTTATCTATTTTACTGGTATAAATCGTATGTAATCACCTGCTTCAAATAACACCATCTGTTCGCTATTAGGATTATATAATTGGGCATCTGTTCTACCAATAAGATTCCAGCCTCCTGGTGATTCTGTTGGGTATATTCCAGTTTGCGCACCTCCTATTCCAACACTTCCTGCTGTAATTTTCAGCCTAGGGTTTTTAAGTCTTGGTGTATGTATTTTTTCATTTAACCCACCTAAATAGGGAAAACCTGGCATAAAACCGATCATATATATAAGATAATCTTTACCACTATGTAGCTTTATTACTTCTTCTTGCGAAAGTCTAGAATTTTCTGCTACCAACTCAAGGTCAGGTCCATATTCACCTCCATAATAAACTGGTATTTCTATAATTTTTGGTTCAGATTTATATGTATCTATCGGATTTTTAAACAGCTCTTCGAGTTCTTTTACAAGTTCGTCATACGTCCAATATTTTGTACTATAGTTCACCATCAATGCACAAAAAGAAGGAATCATATCTACTAATCCTTTAAATTTCTGTTCTTTTAATAATCTTGCGAATGATGTGACTTGAGTATTTATTTCTGGACTAATAATGTTCCCAAATTCTATTAAAACTGAAGAATCTCCTGCTGGTAAGAATTTTATTTTTTCCATATTTCTAAAATAGATTTGATAAGTTTTGCATCGAAATTATTCCCATGTATGCAGCTATTATAACAACGATTAATCCTAAAAAAAATAATACTTTTGGGTGTTTATAGTTTGCACCCATTATTCTTTTGTTTTGTGATGCAATAAGACATACTCCCAAAGTAATAGGTAAAATAAGACCATTAAGTGCTCCCGCTAACACTAATAATAATGCAGGTTTTCCAATAAAAGCCATAGCTATAGTTGATAAAGCTATAAATAACACGATAAACCTGTTCTCATGTTTGGAAATGCTTGTACTAAGTGTTTTCATAAAAGAAACTGATGTATAAGCTGCTCCAATAATAGATGTTATAGAAGCTGATAATAATACAAGTCCAAAGAATCTATAGCCAAGATCTCCTGCACCTTGTTTGAAGACATCAGCTGCTGGGTTAGATTTATTAATTACTACTCCAGTTACTATTACTCCTAATATAGCCAAAAACAGAAAGGTTCTTACAATTGTAGCAATACCAATTCCCATTACAGAGCTTTTATTAATTGATGAGAGATTCTGTTCAGTAGTAATACCAGCATCTATTAGTCTGTGTGCTCCTGCAAATGTGATATATCCTCCTACAGTTCCTCCTAATAATGTAATAATAGGAAGCATTAAATCATTATATTTTGCTGATGGCATAACAGCTTCCTTGATTGCAAGTCCTATTGGTGGTTGAACAATAAATATTACTATAAGTATAACCAATATGGTAATAGCTCCTAAAATTTTTGACACATTATCCATTGCTTTTAAAGCATCTTTCATAAGAAATACTGTAATAGATATTGCTCCTGAAATAAGGTATCCCCATGCTTCTGGGATCTCCATCAACGCATTAAATCCTAGTGCAGCTCCTCCAACATTTCCTATATTGAATATTAATCCACCTAAGACAACAATAAAAGATATAAAATACCCTAAACCTGGAAGAACTTTATTAGATATATCTTGTCCTCTTAATCCAGAAACGCATAATATTCTCCATATATTTAATTGAACTATTATTGCTAATAATGTTGATAATAAAATTACAAATCCAAAACTAGCTTGAAGTTGATCTGTAAATATTGCAGTTTGAGTTAGAAAACCTGGTCCAACTGCTGATGTAGCCATTATAAATGCTGCACCTAACAATGTTCCTTTAGTTTGTTTATTCATAGGTGTTTGGTTGTAGTTAGTTCGTTTTCAACTCTTTTTTGAAAAAAAAAATCTGAGTTTTCATTAGTAATATACAATTTATATACTCAACTCCCAACTTAAAAATACCAAATATCTTTTCTAAAAACTTAAAGGAAGTTCTATCTTATGTAAAAAAAAACGACATTTTGTCGAATAGATAATTGATAATTAAATAGAATAACATTTAATTGATAATAAACTATTTACATTATTATAAAATTTTAAAATAAAAAATTAATTATCAATATTTTATTAGCATATAAAAGCCCTTTTACTCATAACAGAGGAAAAGGGCTTTTTGTTTAAATTTTGTAAAATAGCTTTTTTATAAAGTATTATTTTTTCTTTTTATAAAGCGGAACTGTACTACACGCTTCACCAAACATTAACGAACTTACAATAGGTTGCAAGCGTTCTATTAATTGAATATAAGCTGAATTTGGAACAGGTTTATGTGAACAACCTTTTACAATAATTTTTCCATTTTCGTATTCGTTGTATGGTAAATTATCTACAATTTCTGTGTATAAAATTTGATCTAAATCCGTTAAACTTCCATGCACTACTCTTTTCGCTACGGGAGATAAATAAGTTGCAACCAACAAATACGCCCAAGATGGCACAATAGCATCTGCTGTACAAGTTATTGCTACATATTTGTTTTCATATTGAGACCAATCGTGATTTTTAAGATTCTCTCTAAAATCTTTTTCCCTCAAAATAATTTCTTCGTACAGCCAATCTTTCAAATCAAAAACAATACGTTCTCCATCTGGATAATAGTCTTGTAAATCTATTGTTACTAAGCCACTTTTGGCAATCTTATTTACTATTTCGTCTGACATTTATCTAATCTTTTCGTGAAGTAAAATTACGCAATAAAAATTATTCATCTCTGCTCTACTTATAGATTTCTCCTATCTTTGTAAGAAGAAAAACTATTTCCATTGAAATACTATATTATTGCTGGTGAAGCTTCGGGTGATTTACATGCCTCGAACTTAATGAAAGAAATAAGAAAAAAGGATACTCAAGCTGAATTTCGCTTTTGGGGCGGAGACTTAATGCAAGCTCAAGGTGGTACATTGGTAAAACATTACCGAGACTTAGCTTTTATGGGATTTGCAGAAGTTCTTATGAATTTAAGAACCATTTTAGGAAATATTTCTGTTGCTAAAAAAGACATCGAAACTTATAAACCAGATGCAGTAATCTTAGTAGACTATCCTGGTTTTAATTTGCGCATTGCAGAATTTGTAAAGAGTCTTGGAATAAAAGTTTATTATTACATTTCCCCACAAATTTGGGCTTGGAAAACTGGACGTGTCCACAAAATCAAAAAAGTAGTTGACAAGATGTTTGTTATTCTTCCTTTCGAAGAAGAATTTTATGGACGTTATGATTATAAAGTTGAATTTGTTGGAAATCCATTATTAGATTCTCTTGATAATCTTCCTACTATTGATGAAGAGAAATTTAGAAAAGATAATCATTTAGATGAACGTCCTATTATAGCAGTTTTACCTGGAAGTAGAACACAAGAAATAAAAGTAAAACTTCCTTTGATGCTTTCTGTTGAAAAAGATTTTCCAGATTATCAGTTCGTAGTTGCTGGTGCTCCTTCTCAACCGATAGAGAATTATAAAAACATTATAGGTGAAAACTTAAAAATTGTAGAAAACAAAACATACGATTTATTAAGAGTTTCTTATGCTGCTTTAGTTACTTCTGGAACTGCTACTTTAGAAACAGCATTACTAAAAGTACCAGAAGTTGTTTGCTACAAAGGAAATGCTTTATCGTACGAAATAGGTAAACGTGTGGTAAAAAATATTCGTTTTATATCCTTAGTTAATCTTATCATGGATAAAGAAGTTGTAAAAGAATTAATTCAATACGATTTAACTTACGAGAATATCAAACACGAATTAAATCTAATTTTAAATACTCCAAAGCGAGAACAAGTTTTAAATGACTATGAAAATTTATACGATAAACTTGGTGGTGTAGGTGCTTCCGAAAGGACAGCTAATTTAATTTTTAACGATTTAAAAAAGTAAAAAATCTTTTTATAAACTGAACAAATCCTTTTGAGTTGCTTCACTATCACTTCTATTTTGCAACTCAAAAGGACCTATATATACTTCTACAAATTAATAATTAAACACATAATTTATAATTATTTGAAATTTAGTTATTTATTCATTTTAAAAACGTATACAATTAATTATTAATTACTTATACGTTTTAATAAAAATAAATTTAACATTTAAATATCAAATTATTTCTATCTTAACTCTATAAACTAGAATTATTTACTTGTAATATATCTAGTAAGTATACATGTTACAATCAATTATAATAACATTTTATTCTTCTCAAAAATAGAATGATAAATCATTCATTGTACACATATAAATTATTACTACCTAACTCAAAAAAAATTTAAGAATGTATAAAAACATACTTACAACTCTCGTTTTTCTTTTATATTGTACAACAAATTTAGCTCAGATAAACGATTTAGAATCAGATTCAATAAGTGAAAGGATTGAAAAGAAATGGAAAATCTCTGTTAATGGATTTTTTCAAACTGACGCTATGTTTGATTTTAAAGAGATGAAAACTAAAGAAGGATTTGATGCTACATCTATCTCTGAATCTAAAAAAAATGTACCTAGTACATATTTTGGAATAAAACAGTCTCAATTAAAACTACTTATTGAAGAGGTTGATGAAAATAGAAAATCAAATTTGTCTGCCTTTATAGAAGTAGATTTTCATGGACCAAATAATACTACCGTTCCAAGATTTAGACATGGATATTTAAAATGGAAAAAATTCTTAATTGGTCAAACTTGGAGTAATTTCTCAGACTTTTATATTTGGCCAAATATTATTGATTTTTTTGGAGCAAATGGCGCCTTGTTTGCGAGAACTATACAAGTTCGATACGAAACAAATATTTCTAAAAATGGACGTATTACTTTAGCATTAGAAGACCCTAATGCAACTAGTATAAGACTACCAAACAATGAAAACTGGAAAAAGAAGCCACTCATTCCAGCATTCACATCATCATATGTGTACAATAGCAATAAAAACTATTTCAAGATAGCTAGTATATTATCTTCAGTAAGTTATACTACGGATAAAGAACCTGATAAACTGAAGACAAATATTGGTTATGGCATCCTATTTTCAGGTAAGTTACATATCTCTAATCTTAATAATTTCAGATTACAAACTTCTTATGGAAAAGGATATTCTCATCATAATGTTGTATTAAATGGTGCTGGGTATGATGCAATTCCTGATATAAAAAATGATCGATTAAAATCTCTAAACCTTTTCAATATTTTTGGAATTTATGAACATTGGTGGTCTTCATTATGGAGTTCTGTTTTTTACTATAGCTACTCTCAATTAGAAAAGAATAGTATTATTCCGACGAATATGTTACAAAACTTTCATAATAAAGCTATTAATTTAGTATATCAACCTTATCCTTATTTAAGAGTAGGAGCTGAAGTGACATATGGAAGAAATAGAAGAATTTCTGGAGACGCCTTTAATGCTTATAGAATTCAATGTTCTTCATCTATATCTTTCTGAGTATAATTCTGTTAAATAACAAAATATTCTTTTTTTTTATCTTTTTTTTTAATAAATTCATTTCAACTTAAAACTACCTACCATTGAAAAAAAACTACGACTGCCTAATTTTAGGTCATATAGTATTATATGACAAACAAATTGAAGAAGGATACATTGCTGTCCAAGATTCAATAATAATGGAAATTGATAGTATTTCAAACAAAAACCTTCCTAGTGCTGTTGAAATACACGACCATAGAGGTTGTTTTATATTTCCTTCTGCTATTGATTCACAAGTACATTCTCGTTCACAAAAAGGCCAAGAAGATTTTATTTACACAACAGCATCTGCAGCAGCAGGAGGTGTTGGTACAATAATAGACATGCCTTACGATGAGGAATTTCTTGTCTCAAATGCAAAAAACTTCAATAGAAAAAAAGAAGAAGCTACTAAACAAGCTAAAGTAGATTTTGGTCTTTACGGAACAATATCTCCATTAGAGGGTATAAAACATATAGATGAAATAGTTGAAGCTGGAGCAATAGGTTTCAAGTTTTCTACATTTAGTACTGATCCAATACGATTTCCAAGAATACCTCCCTATCTTTTATATGAATGTTTTGAAAAAATTGCTTCTTACAAACTTATTGCAGGTGTTCATAATGAAAATGATGAAAGTATTCGATATTTAATAACTAAATATAAAAACGAAAACTTTACCGATTATAGATCACATAATCTTTCTAGACCAAAATGGACAGAAAATATTGCAATTGTTGAAGTATATGAAATAGCTGCAGCGACAGGATGCTCTGCTCATATTGTCCATTGTTCAAATTCTAGAGGATATGATATTTGTCTTAACTATCGTGCACAGGGTTTTGATACTACTATTGAAACATGTTTACATTACATGGTCCTTAGCGAAGAAGAAGATGTTTGCCAACTAGTTGGTAAAGCTAAAATAAATCCCCCTGTCCGCTCTAGTAAAGAAAGAGAAGCTTTATGGAAACATCTTGATTTAGGAAATATAACTGTCGTTTCTACAGATCATGTTAGTTGGTCAATTGATCGAAAATCTTCAAGCAACATGTTCGAAAATTCTTCGGGTGTTACTGGATTAGAAGTTCTATTACCACTTATGGTTACCGAAGCCTATAAAAGAAATATAAATTTTTCTAAAATTGCTAAAGTATTAGCATATAATCCCTCTCATTTATTTCGTATTTATCATAAAAAAGGTGCTTTGGAAATAGGTAAAGATGCCGATTTAGTTATCCTAAGCAAAGAAACTTATACCTATAACGCAAAAGATAGCGGAATTAATTTTGCTCCCTGGAGTCCCTACGACGGTAAAGAAATGTTATTCAAAGTAAAAAAACACATGCTTAGAGGTAAGTGGATTTTCGAAGATGGTAATATTTTATGTAATCCTGGATATGGAGAGTTCATTTCTCCTGTAAGAAAATAAACAATACAACCTAAAAACCATATAATAAAGATGAATCAACTGAAAATAAATTCAGATCGATATGAAAATCTATTGCTTGAACTTTCTAAAATAACTGATATTAATTCCCCTTACACAAGACGATCATTTAGCTCTCTATACCTGGAGGGGAGAGAATGGTTAACAAAAAAAATGATTGATTTAGGATTAGATGTTCATATTGACCATGCTGGTAATTTAATAGGAAGAAGACAAGGGATTATAGATAATAATTTTAGTCCAAATACCATTACGATAGGATCACATACTGATACTGTTCCAAATGGAGGTAGATACGACGGCATAGCTGGTGTAATAGCTGGTTTGGAATGTGTTGCAACAATGAATGATTTGGGAATAAAACTTAATCATAATTTAGAAATTATTGATTTTTTAGCCGAAGAACCAAGTGAATGGAATATATCATGTGTGGGTAGCCGTGGTATATCTGGTTTCTTAAATTCAAATCTTTTCAATACAAAACATCCAAATACAGGTGAATTATTAAGTGATGCAATTTCTCGAATGGGAGGTGACACTAAGAAACTAGAGAAAGTAAATCATATAAAAGCATTTTTTGAATTACATATAGAACAAGGAAAAGTATTAGAAAATAACAAAATAAATATTGGAATTGTTAATTCTATTGTTGGAATAACAAGAATTCAAGTTGAATTTTCGGGGTCCTCAAACCATGCAGGAACTACCCCTATGAATCTTCGAGAAGACGCAGGTTTAGCAGCAAGTAAACTCATTGTAGCTGCTAATGAATTTGCGAAAGAATTTTCTTTATTAGAGAATAAGTATTTTGTAGCAACTGCAGGGCAACTTTTTCTTTCTCCAAATGCAAGTAATGTCGTTTCTGGAAACTCTAAAATCGTATTTGATATTCGATCTAGCGACAAAAATTTACTAGATATATACAGAGAAAAATTATTAGACGAAGCAAATAAAATTGCTACACAAGACAACATTTTACTAAATAATTTTGAAATTCTAACAAATACAACTCCCGCGTATTGCGACGAAAATCTTATCAATATTCTGAAAGAAATATCCAATAAAAATGGCACTTCTTCATTGATTATGGCAAGTGGTGCTGGTCATGATGCTGCTTTTATAAGTTATGTAGCACCAATATCAATGATTTTTGTTCCTAGTAAAGAAGGTAAAAGTCATTGTCCTGAAGAATATACATCTAAAGAAGAATTAGCAATAGGAACAAACATCCTTTTTGAAACAATTTTAAAGTACGATTTAACAAATTAAAAAACATTATTATGGGAAGAATATTAACATTAAAAGATGTCCACGCTGCTGTAAAAGGAGGTTCAGTATTTGCCTGTGGAGGTGGTGGATGAGTAGACCATGGTTTAGAACTTGGATCCTTAGCTGTAAAAATAGGAAGACCTGAATTAGTAAGTATTGATGAACTAAATCCTGATGAATATGTAGCAACAGCAGCAGCAATTGGTGCTCCTGGAGGATTAACAGATTGGGAGATGTTGGGAATTGATTATATAAAAGCTGTTGAACTAGTTCAAGAAACATTAGGAAGTAAAATAGCAGGATTAATTATTGGTCAAAATGGAATGAGCTCTACTCTAAATGCTTGGTTACCATCAGCGGTTTTAGGAACGAAAGTAATAGATGCATTAGGAGATTTAAGAGCTCATCCAACAGCTGACATGGGAGCTTTAGGGCTTTCTGAAAGTCCAGATACTATGATACAAAGTGCTGTAGGTGGTAATCGTTCCAATAATCAATATATAGAATTAGTAGTTAAAGGTGCTAATTCTAAAATTTCTCCAATACTAAGAAAAGCTTCTGATATGTCAGGAGGGTTTATTGCAAGTTGTAGAAATCCTATTAAAGCATCTTATGTAAAGAATCATGCAGCTTTAGGAGGCATTAGTATGGCTATTAAAATAGGAGAATTAATCATAGAAGCAGAAAAAAAAGGATCAAAAGCTGTTATAGATGCTATCTGTAAAGAAACTGATGGGGTGATACTAGCACAAGGAAAAGTAACTAAGAATTCTTTGAAATATACAGATGAAGCCTTTGATATTGGAATTATAGAGATTGGTTCTCAAAATAACAAAACAACTATTCATGTGATGAATGAGCATATGGCGGTAGATGATGCTCATGGACAAAGAATAGCAACTTATCCAGATGTAATTACAACATTAGATATTAATGGAAACCCCGTAAGTGCTGGACAAGTAAAAGTAGGAATGGAAATTTATGTATTCCATATTCCTCAAACTAAAATACCATTAGGTAGTAGTGTAAAAGATCCTTCGGTATATCCGTATGTTGAAGAAAGATTAGGAGTTGAATTAGCAAAATATGCACTTAAATAGATTTAAATGGAAATTAAAATAACATCTGGAACAACACTGAGAACAAAAAACTGGCGTACAGAAGGACTATTAAGAATGTTAGAAAATGTTCTTTATGTTGGAGAAGACCCTCAAAATTTAATTGTTTATGCTGCTTTAGGTAAAGCTGCAAGAGATATGAAAAGTTATGAAAAAATTGTAGCTGCTCTAAAAATTTTAGAAGAAGATCAAACACTTATTGTTCAATCAGGTAAGCCCATAGGAATCTTAAAAACACATGCTAAAGCACCTGTCGTTTTAATGGCTAATTGTAATATGGTTGGACAATGGGCTAATGCTGATTACTTCTATAATTTAAACAAAAAAAATCTAATATGTTGGGGTGGACTTACTGCGGGAGATTGGCAATACATTGGCTCTCAAGGTGTAATACAAGGAACTTATGAGATTTTCTCTCGAATAGCTGAAAAACATTTTAACAATTCTCTTATCGGTAAGTTTATTTTAACTGCAGGACTTGGAGGAATGGGAGGAGCTCAAGGATTGGCAGGTTTTATGGCTGAAGCTGTTACTTTAGTCGTAGAAGCTGATGAAGAAAAAATAGACAAAAGACTAAATAATGGATACTTACAAAAAAAATGTAAAAATCTTGATGAAGCATTAAATCTAGTTTTTGATACAATGAAAAATAAACAACCATTATCTATAGGTCTCTTAGGTAATGCAAGTGAAATTTATCCAGAAATACTTAAACGTGGCATTATACCTAGCATTGTAACTGATCAAACATCTGCTCATGATCTTATATACGGTTACATACCTAAAGGTTATAGTATAGAGCAAGTAAAAGAGATACGAGAGAAAAATCCTCAAAAACTAACTGAAGATTCATTATCATCTATAAAGGATCATGTAGAAGCTATGTTAGAATTTCAGAATAAAGGAGCTATTGTATTTGATAATGGTAATTTAATCCATACACAAGCTGAAGTTGCAGGAGTAAAAGATCCTTTTAGAATTCCTGTATTTACAGAGGCATTTTTAAGAGATTTCTTCTCAAAAGCCATTGGGCCATTTAGATGGGTATCATTATCTAATAATGAAGAAGATATCAAAACAATAGATTCATTTATATTGGAAAACTTTAAGTATAATAAAATTGTCGTTAATTGGATAACATTAGCTTCAAAATATGTTCCTTTTGAAGGGCTTCCAGCAAGAATAGCTTGGTTAGGTCACAAAGAAAGAACTGATCTTGCTATCGCTGTTAATAATATGGTTAGCTCTGGTATTTTATCTGGTCCTATTGCTTTTACACGGGATCATCTTGATGCTGGCGCAATGGCACATCCAAACATAATGACTGAAAATATGTTAGATGGAAGTGATGCAATAGCAGATTGGCCTCTACTAAATGCCTTAATTAATTGTTCTTCACAAGCTGATCTTGTAGCCATACATTCTGGAGGAGGTGGTTACAGTGGATATATGACATCTTCAGGTGTTACAATTATTGCTGACGGAACTCCTGAAGCAGAAGAAAGATTAAATCTTTCTTTAACAAATGATACCTCTATTGGTGTAATGAGATATGCTGACGCAGGATACAAACTTGCATTAGATGAAATAAAAGAAAAGAATATTCATTATTTTAATTTACAATAGAAATATGGAAGTAGAAAAAAATAATTTAACAAAAAAAGCTGTAGCTGCTGCTGCAATAGGTAATACTTTAGAGTGGTATGATTTTAGTATTTTCGCCTTTTTTGCAAGTTATATAGCTCATAATTTTTTTATTGAAGGAGATGAGGCTTCTGCATTATTTAACACTTTTATGCTTTTCGGGGTTGGATTTATTGCTAGACCATTAGGAGCTCTATTCTTAGGAAGTTATGGAGATAAATTTGGTCGAAAAAAAGTTCTAACACTTACCATTTTCTTAATGGCTATAGGAACAGCTATTATTACTTTCGCTCCACCGATTTGGATAATAGGAATAGGTGCACCAATTTTATTATTTATAGCTAGATTATTTCAAGGATTTTCTGCTGGAGGAGAAATTGGAGGAGCATCAACTTTCTTAATAGAATATGCTCCCGAAGAAAAAAAAGCTACCTATAGCTCTTGGATACAATCAAGTATGGCTATAGCAAATATACTATCTGCTCTGATGGGTATATCTATTACTTTCTTTTTTACAGAACCAGAAATTTTAAATTGGGCTTGGCGCTTAGCTTTCTTATTTGGTTTACTAATTGTTCCTGTGGGATTTTTTATACGAAAGACATTAGATGAAACACCTGAATTTAAAAATCAAACAACAGATGAGCTTTTAAAAAATGAAAATAAAGAACCTATGAAAGAGCTTTTTAAAAATCATCTTCCACAAATAGTTCAGGGTATTTTATTTTCTATTCTTTGGACTTCTAGTGTATATACACTTATTATTTATATGCCTACTTACTATACATCTTCTATTGTGGGATTAAATTTTACAAAATCTGAAAGTTTTGAAGTAAGTTTTATTGGTAATATTTTTATGATGGCTGGATGTTTTTTTACAGGTAAATTAGCTGATAAATATGGTCTGTATAGAATTCTAAAATACTCAATAATTAATTTAGTTATTTTGATTTTTCCATTATTATATTGGTTACATCAAGAACCAACATACACAAATTTATTAGTTACTCATGTTGTATTTTGTCTTAGTGTAGCATTCTTTACTGGGATAGCTCCAATAACTTTATCTAATCTTTATCCTGTATCTATTAGATCTAGTGGAATTTCAGTGTCTTATAATACTGCTGCTGTATTTTTTGCAGGTTTTACTCCAGCTCTTATGACGTGGGCAACAAAGTATAACGTATTTGTTCCTGCTTATTATCTTATATTCTGTTCTACTCTAGCTTTTATTTCAATTAACCTAATGTTTAGAAAAAAATGAATAATCTTTTAAAAATAATTACTTCATTATCATTGCTAATGCTTTATTCATATGGTTACTCTATGAATAAAGTATTAGAATTGGACCCTATTCATCAACTAACAATGGATGAAGTATATGATGTTGCCGTAAATAATCGTCCAATAAGGTTAAGTAAACAATCTTTAGAAAATATAAAAAAATCTCATGAAGTTGTAAAAGAAATGGCTTTATCAAATAAACCAGTTTATGGACTAACAACTGGTTTGGGTTGGAATAAAGATAAACCAGTTTTTACCGAAATAAATGGAAGAAAATTTATCTCCGAAGAACTGCTTCAGTTATCTAAAAAATTTAACATCTCTTCTTTAAGAGCTCATGCATCAGGATTAGGAGAACCTCTTCCTACAAGAATAATTAGAGCAGCGATGCTTATTCGTTTAAATAATTTTATTCGTGGAGAAGCAGGAGTGTCACTAGATGTTGCTAAAATTTATGAAGAATTCCTTAATTTAGGCATAACACCTATAGTACCCTCTTATGGTAGCGTAGGAGAGTCAGATATAACATTAGCTTCTCATATTGGTTTAGTGATGATTGGTGAGTGGAAAGCAGAATACAAAGGTAATATATATCCTGCCTCAGAAATTCTAAAGAAAACAGGAATAAAACCCGTAGAACTTGTTGGTAAAGATTTTTTATCAATCTTAAGTAATAATTCTATTACAATAGGTGAAGCTGTATTAAACACTTTAGCTGCAGAAATATTTTATCATCAAGAAGTAAGACTTTTTGCGCTTATGTTAGAAGGATTAAATGGTAATGTTGCTCCGTTTAGCAAAGAAGTAATTAATTTGAATAATTTTGAAAATGTAAAAACCACATCATTAGAGCTTACAAAAGTATTAAATGGCAGTGATCTATGGAACTATTCTAATGAAAGAGCATTACAAGATCCTCTTTCTTTTCGTACTATGATTTTTGCCTTATCAAATACTTACGAAGCAATACAAGAAGCAAAAAAAGCATTAACAATACAAATAAACACTAGTGATGATAATCCAACTGTTCTATTAAATATAGAAGAACCTACAAGTAGCCAATTACAAAGTTATATACTTAACAATAATGACGATAAACTTTCTGGCATTTTTCCTACTTCTAATTTCAATATATTATCTGTAGTAATAAAAATTGAAACATTAAATATTGCCTTAGCGAGATTATCTGAAAATATGACACAACAGATTATAAGAATTTCTGATCCAAGTCTTACTAAATTATCTAGATTTCTAGCAGCTCCAACAAATAATGGACATTCTTTTGGTGCAATTGAAAAAACATTTACATACAGTAATATTAGGATTAAAAATTTAGCATTACCACAGTCATATCATACAATTGTAGTTGCTGGAAACATAGAAGACACAGGATCTATGTCCACTATAAGTATAAAAAATTTAGGACATATTATTCATCATTTATATGAGATTTCTGCTTTTCAGATTTTAGAAAGTACACAAAGTTTAGATTTAAGAAAAGATTTTAAATTAAGCGATACCACTTATAAAATAAAACAAAATTATCGCAAAGAAATTCCTTTTATATCAGAGGACCAGATATTCACTACAATTATAGAAAAAAGTATAAAATTTGTAAAATCTATTCAGATTCAGTAAAATAAAAAAAGTTAAAATTTTATACCTTAACGCAACCTTTTTTCTTATTCTTCTCTTTTTGGTATAATAGTTAAAACAAAAAAAATGAAAACAATCAAAAAGTTAAGTACAATTACTGTAGTAGCAATGCTTGGATTTGGAGTTTCTAGTTGTCTTAATACAGATGACAATAATAACTTTTCTGTAGATGGATACCTTAATGGTACTGAGATTAATGTAAACAACGATTCTATTAATCCTGTTGGGCAAGTAACAAATGTTCATATTACTTACAAAACAACAAACAGCTGTCAAGAATTTATTGCTTTTAGACTTTTAAATAATACTAATGACACAATACACACTATTGGTGTTTACGGAAGACAAACTAATATGAATGGAGCTTGTTTAGATGAAGTAAAAACGTTTACAAAAACATACAAATTTACACCAAAGAAAGCTGGTAAAAATAAAATTCGTGTTTTAGCTGGAATTGATCCTACAGATAACACAAAAAATATTTATATTGAGAAAACTTTAGATATTAAGAACTAATTTTTTATCAACTTTGGACAACGACACTCTTGAAAATCTGATTAAGCAATGTCAAGAAAAAAATAGAAAAGCACAAGAAGAAATATATCTTCAGTTTTCTTCTATTTTATTCTCGATATGTCTTCGCTATGCAGACAATTATGAAGATGCTCAAGATGTTTTTCAAGAGGGGTTTGTTCTTATTTTTAATAAAATTGATCAATTTAGATTTGAAGGTTCTTTTGAAGGGTGGATGAAAAGAATAATGGTTAATTTATCATTAGAAAAAATTAAAAAAAATAATCGTATTTCGTTTGAGGATTATGAAAATCAATATTTACAAGAAGATGATGAAGAGCCTCAACAAGATTATGATTATCAAGAAATTTTAGAGAATGTACAAAATCTTCCACCACAATATAAACAAGTTTTTAACCTTTATGTATTTGAAGAATATTCTCATCAAGAAATAGCGGAATTACTCAGTATTTCTATCGGAACTTCAAAGTCGAATCTATCGCGTGCTCGAAATATTTTAAAACGAAACCTTTTAAAAGCAGTTATTAAAGATGAATAAATTTGATCAACATATAAAAAATAAACTTTCTCAACCACAAGTCCCTCCTTTGGATGCATGGAAAAACATTCAAGATAAATTGGATGAAAAAGAGAAAAAGAGACGAATCATTCCATTGTTTTATTGGATTGGTTCTACAGCTGCATGTTTAGTTATAGGAATTGGTGTTTTTTATTTTAATCAAGAAGAATCTAACTCTTCTAATAAACCAACACAAGAAGTTGTCAAAAATAATTCTAACTCATCTTTAGATAAAGAAAAATCGAGTAAACAAATTAAAAAAGATTCTGATAAAACAGATAAAGCAAATAAAACAGATCCAAATTCTATTTATAATAAAACAATTGAGGAAGGCTCTTTAAATGAAAACTCATTACAATTAACACACAAAGAGACAAAACAAGATAATAAAATTCATTTAGAGAACAATCCTCCAAGTTATGTAACAACTTCTCTTGAAAAACAGATGTTGTTGACACCAAATGAATCATCATTTTTCACAAAAAAGAATGATGAGTTAGTTATTTTTCCAGAAAATTTATCAAAAGAAAATTCAATTATTTCTCAACCAAAATCTGAACAAAATAGTTTAGCAAAATCTAAGAAAGATTCTATCACTAAAAAAGAAATTTTAGATCAAATTTTAAATGAAAAATCTCTAGAGTTAGTTCTTGAAGAAGAACAAAAAGAAATTGAAAAAAAGAAAGAAAAGATAAATATTAGTTCTCCAAAATTTATAGTATCATCTTATGTAAACCCAACAAAAATGCTAGATTCTAAGTCTATTTTATCTGATGAATTTAATCAAAATAACATTAATAATAGCTTAACTATTGCATACGGAGCAAAAGTTGCTGTTCGTATAAATGATAAAATTAACATTCGTTCTGGTATTTCTAAAATAGAATTAGAACAACATACAAACAGTGTTGGAACTATGGGCAATAATGCAATGAGTTACTTGGCTAATTCTAATATAAATTTAAATGCTCAGAATAATATAAAATACGACCAAAATTACACAAGAGTTTTGGCTAATAATAATGTTGGAACTATGCTTTCCTCATCTGTAGGAGAAATGGAACAACAGATACATTATGTAGAAATTCCATTAGAATTAGAATATAAATTAACTAATTTCAAAAAATTTAATTTATTAGCAACAGCTGGGGGAAGTTATTACTTAGTAACAAAAAATCAAATTTCTTTAAAGGATGTTAATTCAAGAAGTGTACGAGTTGGTGAAGCCTCTAATTTAAATAATATGAATTATAGTGCAAATGCTGGGATAAAATTAGAATACTTACTTTCAGAAAAAACAAGTATCAACCTTGAGCCAAATTATCGCTACATGATTAATACATTACATAATGTTGAAACAAAAAATCCTTCTTTATTAGGTCTTAATTTAGGATTTTCAATTAAGTTTTAATCGTCTCCTTTATTATTATTTAAACTGATTGAAATAATACTATTTTTATCAGTCATTTCTACTTTTGCTTCCTCAAAAGTAGGCTCTCTTAATGTTGGATTTAAGTTTTTAGAAAAACCATAAGGTTCTTTTCTTATCCCTAAAAAACTTTTATCTAACTTTTTATTATTATTCGTATCTAAAAAAACTTTAACTGCATAAAAAGTAGGTTCTACATTTTTAAATACTGTTTCATATTTATCTAAATCTTCAACAGGGATATATAATTTTTTAAACGCATTTTGTCCTTTTGTGTAGTTCTCTATATTTCGATAAAATTCTATTGATAAATTTCCTTTCATCTTTTTGAGATTATTAATTGACAGTTTTACATCTATTTGTGAAAACCCTATTTGTGCAAAAAATAAAACTAATAGTATTAGAAATTTCTTCATCATGATTTTTTTCTTTTCTATTCAATTACAAATACTTAAAACCTAATCATTTGTAACATTACTCTTACATTAAGCGTATGAAAAAATATATTTTCCTTACGCTAACAATTTGTTTATCAATCGGAATAATTATTTCCGATTTATTAAATTCTGCTACAAATTTACGAATTATATTTTTGGTGATTATATTTCTACTTCTAGCATGTCTACTAAAAAGTCATTTTCGACAAAATATATACTCATTTTTAATTACATCAATAATTTTAGGTTTTTATGTCCATCAACACTATAATTTTAAAGAAAAAAATGAAATTGACATCTCATCAAAAGTTCATTTATTGAAAATTATTAGTAAAGGAAATTCATCTAACAAATTTGATAATTACATAGTAAAGGATATTAAAACTAATCAACAAATCTTACTTCATTTAAAAGATCGAAATCAACTTTATTTTCCAGGAGATGAACTTGTTGTAGATGGAAAAATGAGTAAAATACAACCAACTCTTAATCCTAATCAATTTAATTATAACCAATTTTTAAGTAGAAAAAATATTCATTATCAATTATTTTCTAATAAAGTAATTAGTATTCATAAAGAGGGAAAAGGATTTTACAATTGGGCTTCTAAATCAAAATTATTAGTAAGAGAAAGACTGAAAGAGAACGGATATTCTATAGAAAGTAGAGCATTAATTTCGTCTATGCTATTAGGAGATAAAACAGAATTATCAGATGAAATTAATCAGAATTATATTTCGACTGGAGTTGTACACATCTTAGCCATTTCTGGCTTACATGTTATGATGATTTTTATGATTCTTCAATTTACACTTCAGCCATTACTTTATTTTAAAAACGGTAGAAAAATAAGAATTGTAATAAGCTTAATTTTTATATGGTTTTTTGCATTTTATGTAGAATTAAAAGCTCCTGTTTTTCGTTCAGCTTTGATGATTTCTATTTATTATATTAGTGATATAATAAATAGGTCGAAAAACATTTTTCACACACTATCATTAGCTGCATTTATAATACTTGTTTTTCAGCCAAATTCATTATTCGATGTTGGATTTCAATTAAGCTTTTCTGCTGTATTTTTTATTGTTTGGCTTAATCCAATTTTTGATCACTTCTTGAAAATAAAGAATAATCTATTACAACAATTAAAGGGAATAATAACGACAAGTATTTCTGCACAGATAGGAACTTTACCTGTTTCTATTTTTTATTTCAATCAATTTTCTGGTTTATTTTTATTTGGTAATTTAGTATTAATTCCTGCTTCATTTGTAATGATTTGTGGAGGAATTATTAGTATTTTTCTTATTCTTTTCAATATAAAAATCACTGCATTTACTTGGTTATATAATCAATTTATTCATTTCATCAACAATTACATTTATTGGCTTGCAGAATTTAATCTTATTGCGAGAGATATTTATATTAGTTTATTAACTGCTTTTCTTATTACAGTAATTTTATTTTGTTTGAAACCTTTGATTTTAAAGAAATCTAAAATCGCATTATTTATAATAATTTGTTGTTTTTTCTTAATAGAATTAGAGCGTCTTTATCAAATCATACAATTAAATTCATCTAATGAATTAATTGTTTACAATCAATATAAAAACAGTATTATCAGTATTAGAAATGGACGAAATCTAGTCGTTTTTAGTGCATATGAAATTGATGATAAAACCTATAACTATACTCTAAAACCCTATAAAGTGAAAAATAGAATAAAACAGATTGATTACTTTTCTTATGATACTAGTTTTAAACATTCTGCATTTATAAAACATCAAAATTATATCGAAACGAAATCTTTCAATTTTCTTTTAGGAGAAGTAAAATCTGACACTACTTCCTATGTTCTAATTCATCAATCAAAACTATATCCTTTTCAAGATAATAATAACTTAAAAAGGGTAATTGCTGATGCCAGCAATTACCCTTTTATTATTTCTAAACTCGAAAATAATTCGAATTTTAGTCTATGGAAAACCTCACAAGAAGGTTATTTCTCAATTAAATTTTAATATCATTTATAAAATCAAGTGCGCTACGATAACCAAGAACAACTTTATTTATGTCTCCCTTACCATTCATTAAAACCGTTGCAGGATAACTTAATTGCCCATTAGTAAATGCATACGCCATATAATTGGCTTTAGCTGGTGCAACATATGTGTAATTAATTCCTAAAAAAGTAACCATATCTTTTGTTTCTGCATCAAATTTTACTGGAATGTAATTTTTGTTAACATAACTTGCAACTTTTGCATCTGTAAAAGTTTCTCCGTCTAACTTTTTACAAAATCCACACCATGTTGCATAAAAATTAATTAATATTGGCTTCTCAGGATGAGCTTTAACCTCTTTTGTTGCTTCTGCTAGTGTTAACCATTTTATTTCTTGTCCAAAAAGGAAAGAAGAAAAAATGAATGCGATGATTGCTAAAGTTGATTTCATATTTTTTTAGTTAGATATTTATTATTTTACTCCATGCATCAATTTCTTCATAATTGGATTTAATGCAATTACAATTAATCCAGCTATAATAGGAACAATCGTAAAAATTAAGAAGAATGTTGACAATGAATATGTTTTTGTAATATTCTCAATTTGCCCCCCTAATATAGCGGCTAATTTATTTCCAATTGCAATAGCAAGATACCACATTCCGAACATAAATGCAATCATACGAGCTGGAACTAATTTTGACACATATGATAATCCTACTGGTGACAGGCAGAGCTCTCCTAATGTATGGAATAAATATGCTAAAACTAACCAAATAATTGACACACGAACTCCTGCTGCAATTCCATAAGAACCGAATGCTAAGAAACCAAATCCGATTGCCATAATGATTAATCCTAATCCATATTTTACAGATGCTGATGGATTGTATTTAGAATCCCAAACACGTGATACTAATGATGCTAATGCAATAATAAAGAACGAATTTAAAGTAGAAAACCAAGAAACCGTAATCTCTACTTGACTATCTTTAATTTCTGCAACTTGAGCAGGTACAATTTTAGATGGTTTATTTTGTTTTGTATATTCTGTATCTAATTTCGTTAAGCTTTCACCAGAAACTAAAACAAATTTATCTCCTTCTTGATGAATATTAATTTTATCTCCTTTTACTAATGAAGTTTGAGACGCTAAATTAATTGTTTCTGTTACAACTTTATCTGTTGGCTTCTGTACATAAGAAGCTGAAATTGGTGTTTTGTCATAAACAGTTTTTCCTTCTTCAGTTAAAACAGGATTTCCTTTATCATCTAATTTTACTTTTTCTACTGCTTGGTAAGAAACATCATAAGAATGAGAAGACCAGTTAAAGTTTAACATCCAAATTGCAGCAGCCCAAATTCCTAAAAAAGTAAATGCTAAAACAACATTTGACCAAAATGCTTTTTTGATAGTTTGCTTTGCTAATAAAATCAATACATAAGAGATAAATAACAATGGTACTATTGTTAATAAAGTATTGAATATATTAAAAGCTAATGCAGCATCTCCAATTAAGTTTCTTTCTGTATTATCTCTGGCAAAAATCACCAATGATGTTGCTCCTTGCTCAAAAGACATCCAGAAGAAAATTACGAAGAATGCGAAGATAATTACGGCAATCATACGATCACGTACAATCTTTGTATAGTTTGCTAATCTGCGTATTACAACAAATAAGAATAAGATTAATGCAACTAAAATCACAACATTTTGTCCTGATAAACCTCCAATTGCAAAATCGAATAAATTAATTCCTCCAATTGCATTTAAAGGATCGTTAAAAGCATAACCTAATCCTAATAATGTCATAATAACAATTAGAATTTGATCTAAAACTGTAAATGGATTTGGTTTTTCTCCGGCTTCGTATAATGGTGTCTCATCTGCATCAACATCTGTTGAATTAGATTTTTTAGGCACTTCACCTACTTTACCAAATAATGGTTTTGCTAACCAGAATTGTAATGTTCCTAATAACATGAAAACTCCAGCTAAACCGAATCCCCAATGCCATCCTACTTTTTCTGCTAAGAATCCACATAACATCATTCCGAAGAATGCTCCTGCATTAACTCCCATGTAGAAAATAGTGTAAGCACCATCTTTCTTCTCTGGAAACTTTTTATACATTTCTGATAAGATAGATGTCATATTTGGTTTAAAGAATCCTGTTCCTATAACCAAACAAGCTAATCCTAAATATAAAAATATTGGTGTATCGAAAGCCATAAATGCGTGACCAAGTGTCATAATAATTGCACCTATTACAACTGCCCATCTATAACCGATATATTTATCTGCTATAATTCCTCCAAAAATTGGTGTAATGTATAGTAACATTGCGTATGTTCCATATAAAGCTGTTGCTTTTTCTATCGACCATTCCCATCCTGGATTTAATCCAATTACTGCGGCTGTTAAAAACTGTATTAAAAGTACGCGCATCCCATAAAAAGAGAAACGTTCCCACATTTCTGTAAAGAAAAGTACAAATAATCCCGAAGGATGTCCTAATACTTTTGAATCAAAGAAATTTTCTGATTTTGAACTCATGTTTGTTATTTTATATCGTATAATTTTATTTTACGTCTTGCATTAATTTTCTAATTAATGGAGAAATCACAATGATGATAACACCAGCAACTAACGAATAAATTGCTAATTGTTGATATCCTTGTGTATAAGACATTAATTTACCAACTAAAGATGTTGTTTGTGTAGGATCTGACATTCCTGCTCCTAAAATTCCTGCTAAATATTGTCCGTAAGCTGACGCTAAAAACCAAAGTCCCATCATCATTCCGCTTAAATGAGCTGGAGATAATTTTGTTACCATTGATAAACCAATTGGAGAAATACATAATTCTGATAATGTTACTACAAAGTAAGCTAACAAAAATACTTCTAAAGACGTCATACCCATTTCGTCTGCAAAAAATCGTAAAGAGTAGAATATGTAATAAGCAACTGCTAAAATTAAAAATGATAATCCAAATTTAATTACAGTGTTTGGCTCTATTTTCTTTTTTGCCATCCATAACCAAACTAAACCTAATATTGGAGAGAAAATAATAACGTACAATGAATTTGCACTATTATTTACCATTGTAGGAAAACTCTCTATTGTATTTATTCCGAAAAGGCTTGTTTTTAAGTTTGTATTTGCAAATAATGCCAATGATCCTCCTGCTTGTTCGAAAATAGCGAAAAACAGAATAGAAAATGAAATCATTATAAATGCAGCGATAAATTTACTTTTATCTTTTGATTCTGGAATTTTATATAACTGAAATAAATAATAAAGTACTGCTAATGGTCCTACTGTGAACATAAACATATCTGTGTACGCCGTATTATGAATCATTATAAAGATTAATGGAATAGCAATAACAGCACCTGCATAAACAGCTCCTTCTCTAACTAATCTTTTCTTTGGTTCTAGTTTAGCTATTGGAGAATCTCCAATAGGTCCTAATTCTTTGCGAATAAATAGGAATAAAACAACTCCAATAATCATTACAATACCGGCTGCTAAGAATGCTAAATTCCAACTAACTTGTTTTCCTAAATAAACACAAACCAATCCTCCTAATAAAGCACCTATATTAATTCCAGAATAGAACAACCCAAAACCTGCATCACGTCGAGGATCTCCTTTTTTATATAGCTCACCTACCATCGAAGAAATATTTGGTTTAAAGAAACCTGTTCCAATGATACTTAAAGTAATTCCGTAATAAAAAAATTGGTGAGGATCCGATGCAATTAAAAGATTTCCAGCAATCATTACAAGACCACCAAAAACTAACGATTTTTTAAATCCTAAAATTTTATCAGCAAAAATTCCTCCTACAAAAGTAAAAGCATAAACAAAAGCTTGAATAGCTCCGTATTTCAAATTAGATTCTGATTCAGTTAATCCTAACATGTCCACCATAAAAATGGCAAGAACTCCTCTCATTCCGTAAAAGCAAAAACGCTCCCACATTTCTACCATAAACAAATGCCAAAGTTGAATAGGATATTTTCCTTCAAAATTTTGGATTTGCTCTAACGTTAATTTCTGACTCATAATATATTTAACTAAAAGCTAATTTTATTTAAAATTTTAAGGTATAATACCTAGTTGGTATTATTATATATAACTGTTTTCTAAATTATTGCGAAAATAATTATATCATTAATTAATTTTAAGATTTTATTAGCAATCAACGAAAATAAAAAAAACCTCTGACAATGTAGAGGTTTTTTTTATTTAATGATATTTTTTTGTCAATTCATTTATAAATCAGCTCATTTTTTGGCGTTTATTAATAAATTAAAATTTGTTTTTTAATTATAAATTCTTTTTGATGAAATTAGTCATTTTACGATAAAGCTGAATTCTCGTGTATCCACCATAAATACCGTGATCTTTATCTGTATAAATTGCCATATCAAAGTCTTTATTAGCTTGTACTAATGCTTCAGATAATTCAAATGTATTTTGTGGATGAACATTATCATCTGCAGAACCATGAATTAATAAAAAGTTTCCTTTTAAATCTTTTGCATAATTAATTGGTGAATTATCATCGTATCCAGATGCATTTTCTTCTGGTGTACGTAAAAAACGTTCTGTATAAACAGAATCATAATAACGCCAATTAGTTACAGGAGCAACTGCTATTGCAGCTTTAAACACATCATTTCCTTTAAACAAAACATTAGAAGACATAAATCCTCCATAAGACCAACCCCAAATACCAATTCGAGATGCATCTACATAAGGCATTTTAGCAATTTCTTTTGCGGCTAAAATCTGATCTTCAACTTCGTATTTTCCTAATTGTAAATACGTTTGTTTTTTAAATTCTTCCCCTTTAAATCCTGTTCCTCTTCCATCTACACAAAAAACAATGTAACCTTCTTGTGCTAACATCATGTGCCAGTAATCATTCGAATTAAAATATGAGTTACTTACTGTCTGCGAACCTGGGCCAGAATATTGATACATTAAAACTGGATATTTTTTTGTTGGATCAAAATCTTTTGGTTTAATAACATATGCATTCAAATCATCTCCTTTAGCTGTTTTTAAAACAAATAATTCCTTTGTTCCAATGTTATCAGTATCAAGTTTGTTTTTCAATTGAGTGTTTTCTACAATTACACCTAAATCTTTTCCAGATTTAGACTCCACTAAACTAACTGTTTTTGGTGTTGATATTGACGAAAATGTATTGATAAAGTAAGTGAAGTTTTTACTAAATGCAGCAGAATTTGTTCCTGCATTTTTTGTTAACATTCTTGTCTTCTTACCATCTAATCCTATTGCAAAAATTTGTCTTTCTGTAGAAACTCGTTTTCCATCATTAGAATTCGATTGATAGTAAAGTGTTTTATTTGCAGGATTGTAACCATAATAATTTGTTACTTCCCAATCTCCTTTTGTTACTTGGTTTAGTAATTTTCCGTTTGTGTTATAATGATAGATATGGTTATTCCCATCTCTTTCTGATGTCCATAAGAATGAGTTATCAGCTAAAAATTCTAATGTTAAATTATCAGTTTCAATCCATGCTTTATTTTTCTCTGTAAAAACTCTGTTCACTTTCTTCGTATTGGTATCATAAACAGAAACATCAACATTATTTTGGTGACGATTAGATGTTACAACAGCTAACAGATTAGTATTCTTAGAAAATTTAATTTTTGGAATATAATAATTCTCAACTCCAGATAAATCTACATTTGTTGTTGAGTTATTTTTTGTATCAAAAACATGTAAAGAAACGATAGAATTGTCTTGACCTGCTTTAGGATATTTATAACGTAATTCTTCTGGATAAAGATTATTATAATAAATAGGTAAATAAATTTCTTTTACTTTAGACTCATCAAAACGAACAAAAGCCAATGAAGTTCCATGTGCATTCCAATCGAAATTTCTTACAAAAGCAAACTCCTCTTCATAAACCCAATCACTAATACCATTTATTATTTTATTCTTTTCTCCGTCTTTAGTTACTTGTGTAACTTTATTCGTTTTGAGATCTTGTATGTATAAATTATTTTCAAACGCAAATGCTACTTTTGATGCATCTGGAGAAAATAAAGGTTCCTGAATTTCATTTCCGTTAAAAACTGAAGTCGTTTTTTTCGTCTGAGTATCATAAACATTATATTTTGCTGTAAAGGAATGACGATAAATTGATTGAGTTTCTGTCTGCAATAAAACATAACGCTCATCTGCACTAAATTCATATCCATCAAATTTACCAGAAACTAATACATTATCAGTAGATTGTCCTTTTTTTAATGTCGATTCATAAGAACGTTTTACTAAACCTTCTTTTGTTAAAATCGTATAATTTTCTCCATCGTTTAATGAATTAACACCATACAAAGAAGTTTCTCGGTATTTTCCTCCATATATTCCTTCTAAAGTAATTTGTTGCGCATAAGTATACGCGCTCATTGCTAATACAGCTAAACTTAATATTAATTTTCTCATAATTTTATCCTAAACGTGTAAATTCAATTTACCAAATATAATAAAATCTCGTATTTAGAAATTAGTTTTAAATTCAATAATTGCATATAAATACCAATACAACCAAACATTTTAAGTATTTTTATAGATAATAACGATTAAAACAGTTGTAATTTTGCAACAAGAAAAAATAAAACAGATCCAATATGAAGCATCAAGCAGTAGAAGGTTTTTCGAAATTATCGAAAGAAGGTAAAATTGAATGGGTGGTAAATGAATATTTAAATGGTGATACATCTACTATAGAAATATTAAAACAATATTGGAATGATGATGCAGATTTACAAAAACTGCATGATGAATTTTCTGAGAACACAGTTTCTAATTTTTATATGCCTTTTGGTTTAGCTCCAAATTTTCTAATCAACGATGAATTATATGCTATTCCAATGGCTGTTGAGGAATCTTCTGTTGTTGCAGCTGCTTCTAAGGCAGCAAAATTTTGGCAAACTAGAGGTGGTTTTAAAACAACTATCTTATCTACAACAAAATTAGGTCATGTACATTTTATGTACGAAGGTGATTTTGAGAAATTAAATACCGCTTTCGAAAATACTATAAAAACTAAGTTAGTTGAAGAAACGAATGATATTACCAAAAATATGCGTGCGCGTAATGGAGGAATATTAAATCTAGAATTAATCAATAAAACTGCAGATTTAGCTAATTATTATCAAATTAAAGGTTCTTTTGAAACAATTGATTCAATGGGAGCTAACTTCATAAATTCTTGTTTAGAGCAATTCGCAAAAACATTGAAAAATGAAATTGATGCTGATGATAGTTTCACACAAGATGAGAAAGATTCATTGCAAATCGTTATGTGCATTTTGTCAAACTTTACTCCAGACTGTATTGTTAGAGCTGAAGTTTCTTGTCCTATTGAACAATTAGCAGAAGGAGAAGTTACTGCAGAAGAATTTGTAGAAAAATTCTCTCGTGCAGTTCGTATTGCAGAAATAGAGCCTTATCGTGCAACAACACATAACAAAGGAATTATGAACGGAGTAGATTCTGTTGTTATTGCTACAGGGAATGATTTCCGTGCTGTAGAGGCTTGTGCGCATACATATGCTGCAAAAGATGGACAATACTCTTCGTTAACTCATTGTGAGGTAAAAGATGGAATTTTCCGCTTTTGGATAGATTTACCAACTGCATTAGGAACAATTGGAGGTTTAACAGCTTTACATCCATTAGTAAAATTAGCTTTAGGAATTTTAGGAAAACCAAATGCGAAAGAATTAATGGGATTTGTTGCTGTTGCAGGATTAGCTCAGAATTTTGCTGCATTACGCTCTTTGGTAACAACAGGAATTCAGAAAGGTCACATGAAAATGCACTTAATGAATATCTTAAATCAATTAGAAGCAACTGAAGAAGAAAAACAATTCTTTGTGAATTACTTTAAAGATAAGACAGTAACTCACCATACTGTAATTGATGAATTTTGTCGTTTACGTGGTGTAAATTCTGTAGAAGAAATTAAAAAGAATTAATCGGTGGATTTAGAAGAATACTTTCAGAAAGCCAAACAAAAACAGAAAGAACATAAATCTTTTCTTGAGAAGCTAAAAAAAAGACCTCCAAAAGATTTAGATAAAAAAATGGAAGCAATACATGAGGATGTTTTTGATCGTGTGGATTGTCTTTCTTGTGCTAATTGTTGCAAAACAACTGGTCCTTTATTTACCAATAAAGACATTGAACGTTTAGCACATGTTTTCCGTTTAAAACCAAGTCAATTTATTGAAAAATATTTACGAATTGATGAAGATAATGATTATGTTTTGCAACAAGTACCTTGTCCATTTTTAGATACTGACAATTATTGTTTAGTTTATGAAGATAGACCAAAGGCTTGCAGAGAATATCCGCATACTGATCGTAAAAAGTTTTATCAGATTAATCATCTAACAATAAAAAACACATTGATTTGTCCCGCAACCTACGAAGTCGTAGAGCAAATGCAAAAAGAAATTACATTAAAATAAATATCAACCCAAATGGAAAATTTTCTATTTGGGTTTGTTTATTAAAGCACCTATTTTAAGCACTTCACTTTCAAAATTATTTCTATTTACTTTTGCTTTATTTTTTGTTCTTACTCTATAATTATAAATAGTAGTAACTGAGTATCTCAAAATTTTTGCAATTTTAGTACTATCATTTATTCCTAATCGGACTAAAGCAAATATTCTTAATTCTGTATTTAAAAGCTCATTCTCTTTTAGATATATTTTTTCTTCATCAATTAATAAGCTATTAAAATCAGCTATAAAAGTTGGATATATATTTAAGAAGATACTATCAAAATTATAATAGAATTTATTCAGTTCATTATTCAGAAAGTTTTTATTCTTTGTAAACTTTAGTAGCTCATCATGCTTTTGAGAAACAATAAGTTTCACTACTGTTTTTCCGTATGTATTTAGACTATCTATATTCTCTGAAATATTTACCAATAAATTTGCAATGTAGTATTCTTTAACTTGATTTATTTCAGAGATTTCATCATAAGAAATAGACAACATTTCGTTGGTTACAACCAATTTTTGATTCAGTTCGCTAAGTTTCAGATTCAGTATTTCAAGTTTTTTTCTCGTATGAGATAAATTTCTATTCTGTTTATAGATGTAGAATAAAGTACAAAGGACAATAAAACTTAGGATACTTATAATAATTAAGCTAATTCTTAACTTCTCATTCTTTTTATGTATAGCAGATTCGTAAGCTTTATCTATAATTGGTAAAACATTAGAAATAGATACAAACCTTAGTTTAGAATTAAAATATGAGGCATCTTCAAAAGCAAAATTAATGTAATGGTGTGCTCGCTCTAAATCTCCTTCTTTAAAAAGTATTTGAGCCAACTCTGTATTAGCAGCATTATCTTTTACAGAAGCTTTTATATCGGAAAGTGCTGAGAGAGCCAAGAATTTTTTCTCTAATTTTTTATTCCCTATTACTCTATAATTTAAAGCTTGAGAAAAAGCAAACATCGAAAATTTTCTAGTTCCCATTTTATGCCTTTTCAATAATTCATTGTTTACCTCAATACTTTTATTATAATTATTCTTTTCTCTGTATAATCGCTCAACAACAGATAAATAATGCGTGCTATTATGGTCTAATTTACTTAATAATTTAGTCATATATAATTCATACATTTCATTGTATAAATTTCTAGAATCTGGTAATGGACTATAAAAAAATAATCTGTAGTATACCCACATCGATTCTTCGTAAAAAAGAATTAATGTTTGATTATCTAAATCATTTTCGTCAATAGCATTTAATATATCAACAGATTCTTTATAATTTCCTGTTGACGAAAGAACTCCTGCCAAATCGATTCTTACTTTATCACTGTATTTTTTTTCAGAAAAATGCTTAGCTAACGTTATATTTTTATCCATATAAAATAATGTAGAATCTAACTGATGAGGGATATACTCTTCTATGATTGCATTGATTAATTTATATTGATCAAATTGATCTTTCGTTTTGCTTAAATCTTTTTTTAATTGAAGTATACGATCCTCTTTTATCAAATCATATTTATCTCTATTGAGAATAGTCTTGTCTAATTCTGTCAATAAAGAGTCTTTTATATGTTGCGCATTTGCATTAACAACAATAATAAATAATAGTAAAGAAGTGATTCGTATTTTAGGCATTTCGTTTAAATCTGTTTTTATAACGTATTTCTATCATTTTTAAGTAAATATTAATTAAAAACACTTGTAATTTACCTACTTTTTTTGGATTAAAAAATATTTTATAACATTGATAAACAAATATTTATACACATATATGATTTATATTTTTAAACTTACTTCTTAATTATTGTATTTTAAACACCAACTAAAGTTAAATTTGTGTTAAACAAAAAATTAGAATAACATGAGGCTAAAATTTTTTATGCTTGGAATAGTAGGAACTTTACTTCTGAGCAAAGCTTATTCTCAAGAAATAAATCCAATTAAAAATAAACAAGACTCTATTCTGATAGAAAAAGAAGACTCATTAGATCTTGAAAATAAAACAACAAATAATCTACAAGAAGTTGTTGTTATTGGATATGGTGCTGTAAAAAAACAGAACTTAACAAGTGCAGTAGGTCAAGTAAAAGCTGAATCATTCGATGAACGACCAATTTACAATATAGAACAAGGATTACAAGGAAATGTTGCTGGTGTTAATGTTGTACAACCATCAGGAAAACCAGGTTCTGGCTTAGAAGTTAAAATTAGAGGTATAAATTCTATTAACTCAAGCACAAAACCTTTATATGTTATAGATGGTATACAAACCTATGATATTTCTGGTGTTAATCCTGATGATGTTATAGATATGGTTGTTTTAAAAGACGCTTCATCTACAGCAATCTATGGTGTAAATGGTAGTAGCGGAGTTATTATTGTAACAACTAAAAAAGCAAAATCTAACCAAACAACGTTTGGATTTAATGTATACACAGGTTTTTCTAAAGTTGCTAATAATATTGATGTCTTAAATTTAGATCAATATAAAAATTTAATAAGCGATATTAATCCTGGATTTCTAGCAACAGCAAACTCTGATCGATATGCAGGTATCAATACAAATTGGAGAGATCAAGTATTTAGAACAGGTGTTGATCAGAATTATAATGTAAATTATGGTTTTGGTGGCGAAGGTTTTAGAATCTACAGTTCATTTGGGTACCAAGGAATAGAAGGAATTATTAATCCTGCTAGAAATAACCGTTTTTCTTCTCGTATTAATTTTGATGCAGATATCACGAAATGGTTAAAAGTTAATGGATCATTTAGCTATATAAGAACAAACTTATATAACAGTAATGATAACATGAGCGTATCGCGAGGAGGAGTTGTAATGGCAACACTTAACACTCCTGCATTTTTACCTGTTTATGCTGATCAATTGAAAATTCGTGAGGTTGACGCTACAACAGGAGAATTTTTAGATGGTTATAAAGATGGGCAATTTGCACTTAATCCTTATCAATCTTCATGGGAAAATCCTGTTGCTTATCAATCTAGAAAAAATGAATCTGTTACAGATCGTTTCTTAAGTAGTATAAACTTTGAAGTTAGTTTAGCAAAAGGATTAAAATGGAAACCAGCTTTCACATTAGACTATTTGAATTTAGAAAATGAAACTTTTACAGATGCATTCAGAACAAGTTATGGTCGACAAGAAAGAGGTGTTGGATCCTTAGACAATTCTTTGTATCAAAATTATAACATAGAAAACACATTAAATTATACACTGAAAAAAGATGTTCACGATTTTAATTTGATTGTAGGTAACTCTTTTCAGGAAAATAAATACAAAAGACACGGATATTGGGGAAAAGGTTTTCCAGTAGATTTAATGAATTTTGATTATGATAAAGCTGAACCTGCAAACAGAACACAATCTCGTGATGCTTCTATTACACGTTATGTTTCTTTCTTTGGACAAGCAAACTACACTTTCAATGATAAGTATTCTGTAATGGCAGTCTTAAGAGCTTCTGGCGCTTCTTCTTTAGCTCCAGGTAATAAATGGGGATATTTCCCAGGATTATCTGCTGCATGGATTATCTCTAACGAAGATTTTCTAAAAGGAAATAGTACTTTAAGTCAATTAAAAGTTAGAGCTGGTTGGGGTATAACAGGTAATGTTTCCGGTATACCAGCCTACTCACATTGGGCATTAAGAAAAGAGGCAAACATTGGAAGTGAGCAACTAAATCCAACTCAAACAGAAAATTCTGATTTAACTTGGGAAACTACAGAAGATAAAAATATTGGATTCGATTTTGGATTTTTAAGAAATCGAATTAGAGTGTCTGCCGACTTCTACCACAGAAATACAACAGATTTATTAATGAATCTTTCGTTCCCAGGAATCCCAGTTTCTTATCAGTACAATGGTGGAGAAATGACGAATAAAGGAATGGAGTTTACTTTGAGTACTCAGAACATTAATAATGAATCATTTAAATGGAATTCCTCATTCAATATATCATTTAACAAAAACAAGGTAAAAAGTATCGATTATATGGAGATTAGAGACATGGCTTATTTTGAGACTGTGGGAGCTAATGCTGTACGCTTAATGCCAGGACATGTAGTCGGTGCCTTTTATGGATATGTTGTAGACAGAGTAGATGCAAATACAGGTGAATTACTTTATAAAGATTTAGATGGAAACGGATCTTTTAATTCTGGTGATAGAACTTTTATTGGTGATCCTAATCCTGATTTTACTTTTGGTTTTACAAACAATTTTAAATATAAAAACTTCTACTTAGACTTTTTAATTACAGGATCTGTAGGAAATGACATTTTTAATGCTTCTCGATTAGATTTAGAGTTAATGAATGATTTCAAAAATCAATCTACAGCAGTATTAAGTCGTTGGACAACACCTGGACAAATTACAAATATTCCAAAAGCTGGAAGTTCTTCTGCTCTATTCTTATCTGACCGTTTTATAGAAGATGGTTCTTATGTAAGGTTAAAAGCTGTAACATTGGGTTATAACTTCAAGAAAGCTTTAGGATTTAATAATATTAATTTCTATGTAACTGGTCAAAACTTATTAACGATTACTGATTATTCTGGTTTCGATCCAGAAGTAAATTCTAATGGAGGAAGTGTTATGGGAATAGACTATGGTGCTTATCCTCAAGTAAGAACATTTGTTGTTGGTATTAAAGCAAGTTTATAATTAAAAAAGAAATCTGATGAAAAAAAATATTTTAAATAAGAGAAATATCTTTCTACTAGGAATGCTACTGTTCTTTAGTTCTTGCGATGATTATTTAGATACAGAACCTATTGTAGAAATTATTACGGAAGAGGAACAACCTATTAAAAATGCTCGTGAAGCTGAAAGTGCAATGAGTGCTATATACTCTCAGTTAGGTGGTGAATTTTGGCAATTAGACCAATTTCTTATTGGAGATGCACAAACAGATATTGCTTATGCTGGTTCTGATAATGTGCAAGTATTTCAGATTGATGAATACCGAATGGTTGCTACAAATACTATTTCTAACAGAGATTGGGGATACATTACAGATATGTTATTCAGATGTAATTTTGTTTTAAATTATATTGATGATGTTGAAGATTTAAACAGTCAAAGAAAAGAAGAAATTCGTTCTGAAGCATCTTTCTTTAGAGCATTAACATTTTTTAAAGCCGTACAAATTTGGGGAGATTTCCCAATTATTACAAAAGCTATAACTTCTGTTAATCAGAATAATTTTGATGAAGTTTACGAGCAAACTTATCCATCAAGAAAACCACAAGAAGAGGTTTATGAGCAAATTTTTGCTGATTTACAAGTCGCTATAAAAAGTATACCTGCAAGTAATCAGAAATTTAAAGCGAATAAAGCAGCCGTTTATTCTTTAATGGCAAAAGTAAACGCAACTATTCCTTCGCCAGATTGGAATCAAGTTATCCAAAATTGTGATAATGTAACTGCGGAAGGATTAACATTACTTCCTATTTATGATCATTTATTTGATGGAAATCATGAAGGAAATGCAGAATCAATAATGGAAGCCAATGGTGATGGATGGAGTTCACCAATTGGAGCATGGGGTGCATCTATGTTTTATGGGACTGATTGGAAAAAATTTAATACGCCATCTAATGCTTTAGTTGCAGATTATGATGCTTCTAAAGATGAAGTAAGAAAAAAATCTACAGTATTATTCTCAGCAAACACAGTTCCGTGGTCTGACACATTTTGGCCATCTAGCAAATATCCTTTCGCTAATAAAATGCGTAAGACAGATGGTACTCAAAATTATTACATCTATAGATATTCAGACATTTTATTACTAAAAGCTGAAGCTCTTGCGCAAACAGGAGATACAGCTGGTGCAATGACTCTTGTAAATAGAGTAAGAGAACGTGTACAATTAGCTCCATTAACAGCTGTTTCTAAAGAAGATGCATTAAGTATTATTCTTCACGAAAGAAAATTAGAATTAGCCTTTGAAGGTGAATATTGGTTCGATTTAAAACGCTTTGGAAAAAGTATAGAAATTCTATCTCAACAAAAAGATGGAAATGGAAATATACTTCCTTATGCGAAGAACCTAACAGCATCTAAATTATTATGGCCAGTTCCACAAGAAAAAATAGATGCAAATAAGAATTTAGTTCAGAATACTGGATATTAATAATGGTTATTAAATTTCAATGAATGCATGTTTTAATCTTTTTTATCAATTTTATTTAAAACTTGTATTCATTGATTTTCATTTGACTCACACTCAATAAAAAATTCAAAAAATGAATAATATAAAATCACTTTTCATTCTTTCTACAATTGTCCTGACCTCATCTTGTGCAAACAACAAAAACACAGCGGCTAAAGATAATAATTCAACATCTTCGGAAATTGAGTATTGGTTAACAAAGTCTGATCAATCTGTATTATTAGAAAAACAAAAAAATAACATTCACTTCACAACAGAACAATCATCTAAAGATGTTGTAGAAGTAGATCCATCTAAAATTTACCAAGATATTGATGGTTTTGGATTTACACTTACTGGCGGAAGTGCAGAATTAATAAATAAATTAGATCCAACAACAAAGAAAAATCTATTACAAGAACTTTTTGGTAGAGGTAAAAATTCTATCGGAATGGATGTTTTAAGGATAAGCATTGGTGCATCAGATTTAAATAAATCTTCTTTCACTTACAATGATTTACCAGCTGGACAAACGGATACTAAATTGGAAAAATTTGATATATCTAACGATTTAGATGTAATTAATCTTTTAGTTGAAATACAAAAAATTAATCCAAAAATTAAAATTTTTGCAACACCTTGGTCTGCTCCTGCTTGGATGAAAACAAATAATAGCTTAATTGGAGGAAGTTTAAAACCAGAACATTACGAAACTTACGCTCAATATTTTGTGAAATATATAAAAGTATTAAACGCTAAAGGAATTAATATTTTTGCTATAACGCCACAAAATGAGCCTGAGCATCCTGGTAATGAACCAAGTATGTTGATGACAGCAGTAGAGCAAACTAATTTTATAAAAAATAATATTGGTCCAGCATTCCAAAAAAATAATATAAAAACGAAAATTATTATTTACGATCATAACTGTGATCACCCTGAATATCCTATTACAGTTTTAAATGATCCTGAAGCAAATAAATACATTGACGGTTCTGCCTTTCATTTATACTTAGGAGATATTTCGGCTTTAACTAAAGTACACGAGGCTTTCCCAAAAAAGAATCTTTATTTTACTGAACAATACACTGCTAAGGATTCTGCTTTTGAAAATGATTTTAAATGGCACATGAAAAATGTAATTATTGGCTCGGTAAGAAACTGGAGTAAAGCAGCATTTGAGTGGAATTTAGCTAATGATCAGAATTTTGCGCCACATACACCGAAAGGTTGTACTACATGTAAAGGTGGAATTACTATTGAAGGAAATAAGTTAACAAGAAATGTTGGGTATTATATTGTTGCTCAAGCTTCTAAATTTGTTCCTGTAAATTCTAAAAGAATAGAATCTACACAGTTTGGATCTATTTCTACTGTTGCATTTATATTACCAGATAATAAAAAAGCAATCGTTATTCTAAATGACAGTAATGCAAACTCTACATTCGACTTAAAAGTTGGTGATAAGTTTGCTAAAATTGATATTCCTGCAGAAAGTAGCGCAACTTATATTTGGAATTAACTCAAAATGCCATTCATTATATTTAAATTTGAAATCAGAAAAATAAATAAAATCGAATGGAAGTTTCTTTAAAAATAACTGCATTTATCATGTTAATTTTCCCAACAATCTATCAAGCAATAGTTGGGTTTAGAACCAAAGATCAAGCTGTAGTAAAAAAAACCGGTTGGCAAGCAGTGATTATGCAATTAATAGGAACTTTATTAGCTTATTTTATATTTATTAAAATTGGACAAGACAAACAGATTGCCATTTATGTTGGCTTTATGTTTTTCTTGTCTTTAGCTATATTAGTTTTAATACAGAATATCTTAATCTATTTAAGAAATAATAACGATAAGTTTTAAGCCAGTAAATTAACGTATTGTTGAGCTTTTTCGGCCATTTTGTGTTTTACCTCATCATAATTAGAATCAAAAAAACTACGCAATCTAAATCTAGATTTTTTTGTTTGTATTGTTAATATTTCATTTCGGTTTAATCGAAATAAATCTTCTTCTTCGTACAAATAGAAAATTGCACGGTAAGGTATTTCGTCTTTTTTAAAAATTGTTCTAATCTCAAATGTTTCATCTTTAAGTGTGAACAAAGTTAAATTAAACGTCAAATCGTATAATATCGAAATAGATGCTAATAAAGAAAGCATAAAAAGCCCGATATTAAGAAAAGGCTCTTGAATATAGAATTTTCCTCCAAACCAAAATGTTGAAATAAACGCATAGTTCACCATCATTAACATTAAAAATGCTATGATAGGAAAAATCGTTTGCCAACTTAATTTTGATTTGACCATATTAATATTTCGTTTACCACTAATTTACAATAATTTATCCGATTAAAACATTTTAAATTTATTGAATAAAAAACCTCAGTAAAAGCAACCGAGGTTAATTATATAAATGTCATAAAATGTATTTTCTAAAAACTATTTAGAGATGTAAATTACAAACCAATATTTATGCCAAATTGAATCATTTTTCTATTATCAAACGTATTATCTTTAAAATAATTATTAAAGTCTTTACGGACAAATACATCAAAGAAACCTAACCCTACTGTTACCTCTGCTCCATATATAAAATTATTCACATTATAGTTTCCTCTTTCTTTGCTACGCACTCCACTACCTTTTACAATATTGTTAGAAGATAAAAGTGTTCCTCCATAAGCATAAGCCGCTATAAAATATTTACCTTGTGGTCTGTAAGTAAATTCATCCGTTACTTTTTTAACTTTAGAGAAATTATATTTTAATCCTACCGGAACCATAAAGTATGCTGAACGTAATTTTGATTTATCTAATGATTTTTCGCTTTGTACTAAACCAACATTCCCATTTCCGTCTCTATTAAACATCATATCATCATCTAATCTATAAGTTCGCCAAGAGAACATGGCTCCTGTTAAGAAATTTACTGGGCTTGTAATAGATAATTGACGCTCGTACATAAGACCAAAAGTTAAATTACTAGAAAACTTTTCGTGCTTATTTAATTCGTCATCACTTTTACCTGTAAAAGCCATATATCCAAAAGATGCGTAACCGTTGATTTGATTTGTAATTTTATAACGCTTTTTAACGTCTTCTATCTTCGTTTTCGGATTTACTGGATCTTCACCATTCATAATAGAAAAAGCGACTTGTTGTTTGATGATATCATCTAAATTAAAATTAACTTCTTCTATACGATCATTAATTGAATTTGAATAAACATTCGCAATTGCTTCTTTTTTTGCAGTTGCTTCTGTTGCATTAATTTTACCATCTACTAATTCTTTGTCAACCTCAGCAATCTTTTTCTCCATAGAAGATTTTTCTTCCTGCACAATTTGTCGAATAACCAATGTAAATTCGCTTATTCTATCTCGAACAATCGGACTTATTTTATCGTTATTTTTTTCATTTAAATCGAACGAAAATTTTTGTGCGTATGTTGATGTAGCCGATAAACATAGTAATCCTGCTACGATAAGTTTTTTTATCATATTAATATTGTATTTAAAAAAGTAATGTTTATTTGATGTCGATAGAAACCACTCTCGATTGGTTAGATTCTTTTAGATTTTCTTTATTTTCTATAGAATAAAGTAACATATTAGGATCAACAAAATTTTTCTTCTTTTTAGCTTTCTTAATAGAGTCTAATGTATTGCTTGCAAGCATTGCTTTCTTCTGAATATCCTCTTTTTTAAGCGCTTCTTTCTTGTCAGCTACAGTTTCTTTTTTGTTTGGAATAGATAATTCAAATTGTTGACTTTCTTTATTAACAGCTATTTGTACATTTCCATCCATCACAACTTGTTTCTCATTATTTTTTGGAGCAACAGTTTGTTGTCTAGCTGTATCTTTCTCTTCATTATTTGCAAAAAGATGTTCTGTATGCTCAGTTTCTAGATTATTTTCTGAATTAATTGTATCTTTTAAATGTTGCACAGCATTTGTTGAAAATTTATTCGAAATTTCTTGCTCATCACTATGATTAATGAAAAGAAAAACGGATGTAGAAACAGTAAATACCGCAACAACTGCCGCTGATAACCACCATTTAAAATTAGATTTTTCTTGTACAGGAACGGCAACATCCATACGAGCTTGTAATCTATCCCAAGCATCATGTGATGGTGTAAGCTCTTGCTTATCTATTTCATTTTTTATATAGTCTGATATATTACCCTTCTTTTTCATTTCTTCTCTTTTTTTGATTTAAAACAATCTCCTTCAATTTTGCTTTTGCTCTAAATAATTGTGTTTTACTTGTAGAAACCGAAATATTTAACATATTAGCAATTTCTTGATGTGAATAATCTTCTAAAATATGAAGATTAAAAACCAATCTGTATGGCTCCGAAAGTTGATCTAATACATCTTGAACATTAAAATTTAGCCAAGCATCTTCTACCTCATCATCTGCTTCATCATAATTAGCAACACGTATGTCATCAACATAAATTAATGTCTTATTTGCGCGTAAAAATGTTAAACATTCATTCACCATAATACGTCTTACCCAACCTTCAAAACTTCCTTTATTCTGAAATTTCTGAATATGATTGAACACTTTACAAAAACCATTTATCATGCAGTCTTCTGCATAATGCATATCTTGTATGTAACTTCTACAAACACTCAACATCTTTTTCGAGGAATGTTCATAAAGTTCTTTTTGTGCCAAAGCATCATTCTTTTTTAGTCGTTCGACTAAAATTTCTTCTTTGCTTTTCTTGTTAAGTACAAATAAATTCACGTGTGTTAATTGCTTTCTTATTTAATAGACTCAATGTTTCAAAAAAAGTTACAACATTTTTTGAAAAATATAATTTTTTATTGAAAATAGTGTTTTATAAAAAACATTAGGTGTATGTTGTCAACAATGAAAGGTTATATACTTCTCATATTATTTATCTTACTACTATTAATTATTATTCCTTTTCTTCTTCCAAACGGCGGTGTTGGCGGAGACTTTACAAGTTATCTAAAAATAGCCTCGGAATTACCACAATTAAAAGATAATCTTTTTCCAATTGGTTTTCCTTTCATTTTAAAAATATTCTCATTAATCACTGGAGAATATTTTTACAGTTCTATGCTAGTCAAAGTTATTTGTTTTCTCACTATCATTCTATTCTCATATAGAAAACAATTCTATTTTAAAGAAACCGTTTTTTTAATGTGTATAAAATCTATCATATGGATGTTTACATTACAATCTTCGGAATATGTAGGTTTACCTTTTTTATATCTATACATTTATTACACCCATGAGTTTTTTAAATCAAAAATTTCGACAAAAAAATATATTATTATTGCTAGTTGTCTTGGTATAATACTTTGTACCATTCGTTACGCGAATGCATTACTATTTATAAGTACAATACCGTTTATATTACTTTATTTTAAGAAATTGAAATCTAACAATAAAGGCTTATTTTTTTCTACAACTTTGATTGGAATTGGATTAATCAGCTATTTATTGATCAACTATATATTAATAGGATCTTTTACAGGAGAAAATAGAAGAATAAATGATGAAATGAATACATTTTGGTTTGATACTTATGTAGATTTTATTGGTGTAATTAATCTTTCGAATCCAATATTTTATATCAAAACTTTTGATTATTCTTCTAATATAAAGTTTCTTTTATCAATCCTTTTAATCTCATTTGATCTCTTGTGGGGATTTATTTGTTTCAAATTAATTAGAAAGAGTAAGGACATTTTTATTCATTTTCTCATTTTTATTGCAGTTTCTAATGCTTTATTAACATTTTTCTCTGCTATGATACAAGGAATTGAGCCACTAGGAATTCGATTACTTTTTAATTCTTCTTATCTTTTTTGGTTTGCATTATTAATAATTATTAGAAAAAATAATATAGTTTCTGATAAAATAATTTTTATTATCAGTCTTATAACTTTAATCTTAAATAGCTTGATAATCGTTAAAAATCCAATAAATTTTATCTACCATAAAAACAATTTGGAGCAGTTTATAAAATCAAAAAAGAATAACCCTAAATATTATTATGATGATGAGAAAAAAGAAGTAGAAGCTATCTATCAAATTCCATTTACTGATAAAAATTTTAAACATGTACATGAAAATAGACAGCCTGATTTTATCAATAAAGCTATTTTAAGGGTTATCAATCCTTCCATTATCATTTTAGAAGATCAACCAAGAATTAAAGATAGTTATGTTATCTATAGTTCTGAGATTTCTAATTTCGAAGGGCAAAAAAACTCTCACCAATAGCGAGAGTTTTTTTGTTTTATTTTTTATTGAAAATAATATTTTTATTGTGGTAAATATTGAAACACCTTTACTTGATCATAATATGGTTGCCAAGTACATAGAGGATTTTTAGTTACAAAAACTTCTTTGTATTTAGACAAATCAACTTTATAAATTACTTTTTTTTGAAAAGGATCTTTGATTTCAACAATCTGTTTCCCATTTTTAATTTCTGTATTGATTGCTAAAAATTTTGTGAATGGATAATTAGCTTTAGAATCTGACGGAAAAATAACATAGTCAATTTTTTGATTAATCAAAAAATCTTCAAAAGTATCTTCGTTTAAATCTTTAGAAAACTGTTCATTATTAATTAAACCATCTGCTGGTATTACATCAAAGTTACTGTAATAAGCAACCTTTCCTGGTATATCATATATATAGATTCGCGAATTAGATGGTAACGTATTTTTTAAATCATCAACAAAATATTCGATTTCACTTTTGAATTTCACTTTTGAATTTTGATTAACTTTAAAATTAATTAAAGTAAAGCCAGTTAATAACTTACTAACACCAACCAATAAGCATATGATAAAACATCCTAATAACGTAAAATTATTTGCTGTCTTATTAATATGTTTTTTACCAAAATAAAAATTAAATAAATCATAAAACAAAAATGCTAAAACCATGAACTGCGCTACAAAATACCATTGTCCTATTTGTGATTGAAATATCCCATTATAAACCAATTGACTAATTGTACCTAATGTAAAAAATAACAATAGTAATTGATGATTTCTGTTTTTGAAAATACTTAATAAACCTATTAAATAAATAACACTTACAACTAATAATATTTTGGCGTAATTATTAAATCCTCCCATTTGAAAATGAGGGAAAAAACTTTTTATTTTTCCACTAACAGGAACAATACTTCCAAACTCAATAAAATTATATGCAAAATATGGAAGCACTAAAATTGAGAATCCTAAACCAATCTTTATAAAGTAAACTATTGAAAAACGTTGTTGTATAAAACAAACATAGAAACCTAAAAATAATAATATAAATACATTATCTAATCTTGATAAAAATATAAGTGAAAATAAAAAACCTGTATAAATTGGTCTTAATTTTAAGTCATCTACCTTGTTTAAAAAAAGTGATAAACAGAAAAAACTTAAAAATGCCTCTGACAAATATATTGTTCCAAGATTACAAAATAGAATAACCAATAATGTTAGAGGAACAAGACTTAGAAATTGATTGTTCCAATATTTTTTTAAAGATTTTATTCCTAAAAAAAATAATATTAGTTGGCTTATCCAAACGAAAAAAATTAGATAATAGTTACTGAAAGGATTTAAATAAGCTATAATAATACAGATTAATTCCCAAAGTGGATGAAAACCATTCGTCTCGTATAAAGAATTAAAATGAACACCTTTACCATCTACTACATTTTGAGCAATCTGTAAATAAAAAAAACCATCATCTGCCGGTAATTTTCCTGAAGAAAATAAGAATAATGTTGTTGTTAATAACAACACAATACAACATAATTCTGTACTGATATACTTATTCATTATTTTTCAAAAGAGTCTTTGTTCAATTCATAAAGTATTTTAAGACCTTTAATTGTATGCAAACGGTCGTCTGCATTAATTTTATTGGTTAAAGGTTTATAAACTCCTCCTACTCCTCCAGTAGAAATTACAAAACATTCTTCTCCAAATTCTTTATTAATACGATCTATCATACCTTCTACCATACTTAGAAAACCGTAAACCATTCCAGATTGCATGCATGTTTCCGTATCAGAACCTAATACATTCTTAGGCGCTTTAAGTTCTATTGTAGGTAATTGAGCAGTTTCTCCAACCAATGAATTAAGTGCTGTAATAATTCCTGGAGCAATTACAACTCCACCAACCTTTGCATCTTCATTAATCCCAAGAAAAGTTAAGGCTGTACCAAAATCTATTACAATTTTCTTTCCTTTATAATCTTGATAATGTGCCGCAACAGCATTGGCGTATAAATCTGTTCCCATTTGATTAGAAGAATGCTGAATAGCAGATGGTGTATTACGATCAACAACCATTGGCTTAAACTTATGTATTCGTTGCAAAGCAATCTTAATACTTGTTGTTAATGGAGGCACAACCGAACCAATGACAATATCAGTAATTTCTTCTTTATTAATCCCAAAAGGTTTGTACATATTAGAGAATTTTGCAAAAAATTCGTATTCTGTACGGTATGGTTTCGAGTTTATTGTCCAAGTAATAATATCCGTTTCGCTCTTAAAAACAGCGAAACGGATATTTGTATTTCCTATATTTACAGCTAATAACATTATTTTTTAAATACGTTATTTTTATCGTTTACATCCGCCAAACGTTTTGTTGGATCAATAGTCGCTTTTTTAACTTCTTTAGAAGTCTTCACTTCATAAGTTGGTTTTGTCCAAAACCAATCTTCTAAGACTGTTCTTTTAGCGCCTTTATATTCAACTAAATTTTCTTCTGGCTTTTCTCCACGCATTTCTCTTAATGGAATGTAGAATAATTCTTTTGTTCCATCTGTATATTCAACCAATAAATCTATTGGCATAGCGAAATCAGAGTTATTTACTAATTTAATTGTATTTCCGTTTACACCTTCAATAGCATAATCTATTTTACGTGTTGTATTGATAAACAAGTTGAAGTACCATTTTAAATTTATTCCAGAAACCTCTTCTGCAACACGTTTAAAATCATTTCCAGATGGATGTTTAAATTTCCATTGATCGTAAAACTTTAAAAACGTTTTATTTAAATTATCATTTCCGATAATATAACCTAACTGAATTGCTAATACTTGACCTTTATAATATGCCTCTAAAGAGTAAGCATAATTTGTATTGTAATAATCTGCTAATAAACTAGCTGGTTCTTCTTTACCAGAAAGAGCTAACGCAATGTATCCTCTGTAAGCATCAGGATTTGGATTAGATGGCATTACTTTCAACTTCTCTACAACATTAAGATGTGCCATTTGTTCTACATAAGATGTAAAACCTTCGTCAAACCATTCGTTGTATGTTTCGTTAATTCCAAACAATTGTTGGTACCAAGAGTGTGCTGCTTCGTGGAAAATAGTTCCAATTAAGCTTTCTAAATTTTTACCACCAGCAATAAGTGTTGCTGTTCCGTATTCCATTCCTCCATCTCCACCTTGAATAATAGAGTAATTTTTCCAAGGATATTGGCCAAAATGTTCTGAGTTATAATCAAAAAATCCTAAAGCATAAGGCATTGCCTCGCGCCAAGCTGTCGATGAATCATTATCTTGGTAAACTAAGTATACGTTTACTCCATGCTTAGATTTTGCATGTTCTACAATAAATTCTTTATCAGCAGCCCAAACAAAATCGTGAATATTTTCTGCTTTAAAGTTCCAAGAAACTTTACCGTTTTGTTCTTTTATTGTTGGATTCTTTACATATCCTTTTACATTATTTGGATTTTGTAATTCTCCAGATGCTCCAATTACATAATCTTTACCAATGTTAATTGTTACATCGAAATTACCGAATGGAGCAAAAAACTCACGCCCAATATATTCGTCTAGATGCCAACCTTCTGGATCAAATTCTGCCATTTTTGGATACCATTGCGCCATAGAAAATTCTACACCGTCTTTAGAATTACGTCCCGAGCGGCGAATTTGTTCTGGAATTTGTGCATTCCAAACCATTTCAAATGTTGAAGTTTTTCCTTCTGCAATTGGTTTTGCAAGTGTAACTTCTAAAATTGTTCCATCAACTTTATAAGAAACAACTTTTCCGTCTTGTTTTAATGATGTTACTTTTTGGTAACCAATTTGATCTGGTTTTAAAGTAGAAATTCTACTTTCGTATTTTGGATTATCTTTTGTTCCTAAATTTGTTGCCATTCTTTTATCAGGATCAGGAATATTCTGTAAACGATTATCCATCATACTTCCTGGTTGAAAAGCATTAAAATACAAATGAAAATAAACTTTATTTAAACTCTGACCAGAGTTATTTGTGTATTTCAACTGCATTTTTCCATCATATTGATATGATTTTTCTTTCATATCAATCTCCATTTTATAATCTACTTCTTGTTGCCAATATCCTTTGCGCTGTGCAAATGAAAATTGAACTAAAAAGATGCAAATTAGTAGAGTAAATTTTCTCATTCTTACTTAATTCTAAACTTTAGTCTATCAAAAATACAAAAATCGTTAAGCTTAGGTCTGATTTAAGAGAATAATTTTTAGTAAGGTCTTATAATTAGAAGAATATATTACTTTAATCAACATAATAGTTAGTATCTATGTTTAATTATTAAAATATTAAGGTTACTATTTTAATGATGTAAGGATATACATTTAGAAAATTGATCCAAAAAAAAGGAGAAACCATATAAGTTTTCTGTTTAAATAGTAATATATATATATTAGGATGCATTATTTTTCCAATTATCCTTTTGAATAATAAAAATTTTTATATTAAATTTGTAACCAATGTCTAACGTTGTACAATTTGGTTATGAGTGAATATTTAACTATTTCAGAAACAGCGAAGTTACTTAATAAAAGTACTAAAACACTTCGTCGTTGGGATGAAGAAGGAAAGTTGTCGGCAGTTCGTGAACCGATAAGCAACTATAGAGTTTATAAAAAATCAGAAGTAGAAACATTATTTACTGATTTTTTTAATAATGATATTCAAGATGACGTTTCAAATTATATAGAACCTGAAAATGAATATAAGGTTCTAGAATTGTTTGCTGGGGCAGGAGGTTTAGCTGTTGGAATGGAAAAAGCAGGATTAAAATGTGTTGCTTTAAATGAAATTGATAAACACGCTTGTGAAACTTTACGTAAAAACCGACCAAATTGGAATGTTTTAGAAGGTGATATTAAAAATTTTGATTTTTCAAAATTTTACAGTCAAATTGATGTCGTAACAGGAGGATTTCCTTGTCAAGCGTTTAGTTATGCTGGTAAGCGTTTAGGTTTTGAAGATGCACGAGGAACTTTGTTTTACGAATTTGCACGAGTTGTAAAAGAAGTAAATCCTCCGATTTGTATTGGAGAAAATGTAAAAGGTCTTTTAAGTCACGATAATGGAAATACACTAAAAGGTATGATTTCTATTTTAGATGAAATTGGTTATAATGTTGTTCCTGTTGAAGTTTTAAAAGCTATCAATTACAAAGTTCCTCAAAAGAGAGAAAGATTAATTTTGGTAGGTATTAGAAAAGACATTGATTTAAAGTATGAATATCCAAAACCCTACAAGAAAATATATAATCTAAAAGATGCTTTAAAAAAAGGAGAATTATTTGAAAAGAATGTACCCAAATCTCTTGGAGCAAAATACCCAGAAAGTAAAAAAAATGTATTGGATTTAGTTCCACCTAAAGGTTATTGGAGAGATTTACCTATTGAAATTCAAAAGGAATTTATGGGTGCGAGTTTCTATTTAGGTGGTGGAAAAACTGGGATGGCCAGACGAATTGGTTGGGATGAACCTTGCTTGACTTTAACTTGTAGTCCAGCTCAAAAACAAACAGAAAGATGTCACCCAGACGAAACACGTCCATTTACAGTAAGAGAATATGCAAGAATACAGACATTTCCAGATGATTGGGAATTTACTGGACCAATGGCTCAACAATATAAACAAATTGGAAATGCTGTTCCTGTAAATTTAGGTCGTGAAGTTGGTTATTCGATTATCAAATTTTTGAATGATTTTTATAGATTAAGAAAGAAACATTAAGTTTCTTTCTTAATCTAAATATTTTTGTTGAATTTCAACTGCAAGTTTCGAAATTGTATCTTCAACAATTTGACTACCATCAACTTCTAAAGCAACTTCACCCACAGCATCTATTAACTCGTAATAAAAATCTTCTTTTCCTGTTAAACGATACCAAAATTCTTTACCTATTATTACTGGAAAAGACTCAGATATTTTTTTGTAGTGCGAACTTAATTCAGAATCTTCACCGTAAACTACACCTACAATCATATCATTAATTCCGACATTTAAATTATTAGTTCGAGCCAAATTCCTTACTCCATTAAAGTGATTTATAACAGTTGTAACGTCATCACGATTAATAGTATTAGGCCCTGCTTTTAATTGACAATATTTTCTTCTACCATCAATTGCATCAATAAATTCTATATCAATACCTGATGTTGTTGAGCCAAATCCTTGAAATAATTCTCCTATCAATTTTTGAACCTTCATTCCAAAAGATGTGTTTATTGATGAGCCAAGAATTCTTGGATATACTAAAGCTTTGGCGATACTTTCAGCATTGTCATTTCCGGTTAAAAAATTTGCTAGATATTTAAACAAAAATGGATTTACATTGTATTCAGACAATTTACTTGCTCTTTTACAAGAACCTTCTATATGACTTCCTACTATTTCTTTTCGGAAAAATTCTTTGGCATTATTTAATATTTCAATTCTCTGTTCTTCGGTCATAATTCTGTAATCGTAATTAGTATTCAAATATAGTAAATTTACTACGATGCTTTTTCTAAGAATAACAGATAAATGGACTTGGCTTGGTAAAGTGCGGAGTTAATTGAGCAAATATTCAATTCTGCCCGAACAAAGTCAAAGCTATTCTTCTATTTGTAAACATACAAAAACACGAATATGAACAATTTTTGGTAATTATAAAACAATAGCGTTCAATTCAGCTAAAACCTCGCATTTCCTCTAAATTGATTTTAGCGGTAGTTTTTGATTCTTGAAACATTTTCTTCTATGTTATTTTCAATATATACTGCATTTTGACTTCTGTTACTCCAATCATGTATTAAAGAATCCCAAGAAATTTTGTTTATTTCTCTAATTCTCGGAGCAATCTGATAATATCTCTTTTCCTTTTTCTCTAAAACATTTTCATAAGAAAGTTCAATGAAACTTACCGGTTGAATGTGTCCATAATTCCCGATTTTTTGCCGTGTTAGATATTCATTATTTCCGGTATATCTATTATCAAAGTCGAAAATTAATCCTTCGCTTTCTCCTGTTAGTGTACCTCCAAGATTAAGATAATTATGAAGTGGAATATTTATCTCTTCAAAAGATCCACGTTTTATAAGATTAATGTACGAAATTTCCTTTTTAACATCGAAATTGGAAATTTTACTATTATGATTAAATACTGACCATTTTGTTATATCATAAATTTTAGTAGAATCATTATATAACTGAGTTTGTCTAATTTCAATTTTAGGAGTATTTTCTTGCTCCATGATTTTTGTCTGATTAGTTGCAATTCTATTCGCTTGAATTGAGACAAAATTCCCATGAAAGTAAGCGTTGAAGCAACCAAAATCTCAAAGAAAATTTTGTTTTTCTCTAAAAACTCCCGAATATAAATTAAATTTTGTTCCATAAGTACTTTAAAATTACTGCTAACTTGAATTGACAAAGTGCTCAACCACTGTTTGTAAACTTACAAAAAAAACGAATATAGATAGCTTTTGACGATGAGAAGACAATAGCATTCAATACAGCCGAAAGCCCGCATTTTTCCAATACAATGTTAGGCGATGTTTTTTTAATATATAAAGTCTTTTTTATTTAAGATATATTCAATTTCATTCTCAAGCTCTTCATTTGATGGGCTATCAATAAAACAACTATATTTATTTAATTGTCCATTAAGGATTTTTGCATTTTTAATCTGGAATCTTAGTTTTTCTGTAGCTTGATTTGAAGACAAATAATAATAAATTAGACATAATTCTTGATTAGAAATATTGCTTTTTATAAAATTATAATAATCATTCTTATTTTTAGATTTTTCTACATAGTCTAAAATAGCTGTTAAACCTCTAATATAACTTTCTATTAGAGTTGAAAAATTTGAGTAAATATCTTGATATATATAGGAATATACATCTTCACGAAATTCAAATGGTAGTTTGTAAAAATATACACCTCCAATTCCTGAAAGTATTCTTCGTATTTCTGTTGGCTCTTTATCCTTATAAAAAACAATTGTTTTCAAATATTCCCACCTTTGGTTAATATCCATTTGAGAAATAGTTCTTTTCAATTTATCACCTTCCTCAATTCTTTTTGTGGTTCTATTATATCCATAACTTACAATCTCAAAGTAAAATTTTTCCACAACTTTTTCTGGATAGTGTTGAAGAATACTACGACCATGTATATGTAAATAATTATACAAATTTTTAAATGTTAATTTATTGACAAAGTCAATACTATTAAAACTTTCATAATAATCATTGTCATATTTTATTTTACTATTGAAAATTTTGTTATTTAAGTTATCAATAAGTCTATAAAATAATTCTCTCTCATTAATTAAGTATTGATCCTCTTGATTTTTATTAAATAAATCAACTTGAGTTTTATTAGCTCGAACTTGAATATAAAATGCAAGAAAAGTAATAAAAATAGCTACAACAGCAATAAGAGGAGTTGTTATATTATTTATAAGTTGTGAAAACTCAAGTATTTCTTTAGTCGCCGATTTGAATAATTGATTTTCAGAGTTGTGTATAATTATTACGGGCATCAATAATACAAATAGAAATAGAGTTAATGAAATAATAATTAATATAATAGTTATTCTATCAAATGTCTTAATTTTTTTGTGGTCTCTCATAAAATATTGCACAACGTTTCGGGCTTGTCGTCAGTGGCATATTTTGAAACGAAAAAGTTTCAGTTTAGCAACATCGGAAATAAAAGCCAAGTCATTGTAAATTTAAGAATAAAAGTCATGTAATTGGCTTCTTATGCAATAGATAGCCTTAACTTTCAATTTTGCACTAACCTCCACCATTAAGCTAAATCCTGTTAGCTGAAGGTTTTTAATAATTCACTTCCATTTGACTGTGTAAATAGGAAAAATAAGAATCAGCCATTTCTATTAAATGAAATAAATTTCCGCTCTGTTCGTAAAAAAAATTAAAAAGTCTTTCCATAACCTCAATGAAATTTTCCATATCAAACGATTGTAAATCACTTAATGTTCCGGATTTTTTATCCTTTTCTACAGGATACCTGAAAGACATTGAACTTGAATCAATTATATTAAATTCTTTAATTAATTTTTCAACATTAACTAGATCTGTTGCATTTGGGTTAATACTAGAATCAACATTGCTTAGTAAGGATTTATAAATATTCCATAAATTTTCAAGATTATGTCCATCTCGGAATGAGTAGGCTTCGGTATTTGAATAATTTATTCCACTTATTAATTCTTTTAATCTTAGCTCAAGAAAATGTCTACACAGATATATAGTTGGTGCGATTAGAAAATTTGTGTCATGACCTAAATTTTTAATTTTAATAAAAAGTTCTTCAGCTGCCTTTCTATAAGATTCGGAAAAGTAGAAAAATTTATTTACTCCAGTTGGAATATTCATATCTGATTCTAATATATTAGGTTTAAAAAGTATATCAGTATTTTGTGGGAAATTATTCATTTGTAAGGAAAAAGTTAAAGTTAATTATTTCTTTTGAATATATATGTTTTCGTCATTTTTAAATTTTGGATAATCGAATATTAGGTTATGAATAGCGAAATTTTATGAATCTTCCTCCTTATTCGCTATAAAAAAAACAAATCCCTTAAGTAATTATACTTAAGGGATTTTCTAGTACTCGGAGTGGGAATCGAACCCACACTCCAAAGGAACACGAGTTTGAGTCGTGCGCGTCTACCAATTCCGCCATCCGAGCCTTTTATGGATTGCAAATATAAGATTAGTTGAAGAACATATCCAAATGTTTTTTATAAAACATTTATAGAATAATTTCTAACATATCAAAAGCCAAATGTTTATCTTTTGGTAAAGCTTTTTCTACTTCATCATGAAAACCTAAATAATGAGAGATATGTGTAAAATATGTTTTTTTCGCTCCGATTAAATCTGAATAACGAATAGCTTCATCTAACAAAATATGAGAAAAATGTTCATGCTCTGTACGTAAAGCACTAATAATTAAAACTTCAATTCCTTTTAATTTTTCTAAAGATTCTTCTGGAATCACTTTAACATCTGTTAAATAAGCAATTTTATCATCAATGATATAACCCAAAATTGGTAAATCTCCATGTAATATTCTAATTGGTTGAATAGAAAATCCTGCAATTTCAAATTTATCCTCACCTATTACATTTTCTATTACAGTAGGCACTCCTGGATATTTTTCCTCCACAAACATATAAGGAAATCGATTATGTAATTCTTTTAAAACTCTTTCTAAGCCAAAAACATTTAAATCTTCACCAGATTTAAACACCAATGGTCGAATATCGTCCAATCCCATTACATGGTCATTATGTTCGTGCGTATAAATAATTCCATCTAATCTTTTTGCATTGTAGCGCAACATTTGTTGACGGAAATCTGGACCACTATCAATTGTTATTATTTTTCCATTCTTTTCCAATAATAAAGATGACCTTAACCGCTTATCCTTTGAATTAGAAGAAAGACAAACAGGGTGATCGCTTCCTATAATGGGAATTCCTTGTGATGTTCCAGTTCCTAAAAAATGTACTATTATATTTGATTTAGCCATAATGATTTGGTAAATTTACCACAAACTATTTGAAATTTAGATATGGCATTAAAACAAGTTCTTACTCCAAAACAAAAAGCATTAGAAATTAATCTTAACCCGAAGATTTATGGTTCTTTTGCCGAAATTGGGGCAGGACAGGAAACCGTTCGTTTTTTTTATCGCGCAGGCGCAGCTTCTGGTACAGTCGCAAAAGCAATGAGTGCTTATGATAAAGAAATGTCAGATTCAATTTATGGTGTTGAAGAAAATAGACGCTATGTAACTCAGGCTCGTTTAAAGAAAATGTTAGACCATGAAATGGAGCTAATGAAAGAACGACTAATAGATGATCTATATAAAGAGAAAGCTTTTTTTACGTACGCTAATACAGTTACTACAATTGATTATTCTAAAAAAAATGAGGGACAAGGTTGGATTGGACTTCGTTTTAAATTAAATGCTGAAGAAGAAAAAGCAAACGAAATTATTTTTCATGTCAAATTCAAAGAGAATTCAGCTCAATTGCAACAAGAAACACTTGGGGTTTTAGGTGTTAATTTAATTTATGGAGCTTATTACTACTACGATAATCCTAGATTATTAATTAAGTCATTATACGATACGTTAGATAAAGATCAGTTGGAAATTGATATGATTAATTTTCGAGGACCTCAATTCAAATATGTTGATAACCGTTTAATGTCTCTTCAATTAGTTAAAAACGGAATGACAGACGTTGCTGTTTTTAATCCTCAAGGGAAAAATATATTACCAGCAGATTTATTATACAAGAAAAATATTTTTGCTATAAGAGGTTCATTTCGCCCTTTTATGAACGTGAATATGGATATGTTTGAAGGTGGTTTGGATATCTTTAAACAAGAAGATGCTGTGAATAAAGAAAATACAGAAATTCTTTTTGAGATTACACTTTCTAATTTAATTGCTTCTGGTTTTGAAGGAGAATTAAACGAACGTGACTTCTTAGACAGAGCAGATGTTATTGGAAGTTTAGGTTACAATGTTATTATTTCTAACTTTTCTGAATATTATAAATTAGTTGATTACTTTTCTAAATTCACACGAAATCAAACGAAGATTGGTTTAACAATGGGTGTTAACAATTTAGTAGAAATTTTCAACGAGCAATATTATGCTGATTTACCTGGAGGAATTATGGAAGCCTTTGGTAAATTATTCAAGAAAAATGTAAAAGTTTATTTATATCCATATCTTGATAAAGAGAAAAACATTTTACTAACATCTAAAAATTTATTGGTTAGTGATAGTGTTCACGAATTATACAAGTATTTCTTGTATAATGGAAGAATTAAAGATATTTTAAATTACAATGATGATTATCTACATTCTTATTCTCGTCGAATTTTAGAAAAAATAGAAAACGCTGAAGAAGGTTGGGAATCTGAATGCCCAGAAGGAGTTGCAGACATGATAAAAGATAGAGGAATGTTTGGTTACAAGCACAATTATATTTTAGAATAAATATCAAGTTGAGTTTTCAAAATGAATATTTCATCAAATTATAAATAAAAAAATAGGAGATTCATTGAATCTCCTATTTTGCTTTTAATAAATCTGTTTGTTGATTTTTTAAACGTTCCTTTTCTTCTTTAGATAATTTATCTTCTAAATTCTGTTTTACATCATTCAGCATCTCATTAAAGCTTTCAGGCTGCATAGTATAATATTTATAACTTTCAGAAAAATCATGATAATTTACATTATGTTTTTTCATGATATGAACTGCATTTTTTGCTAAATTTAAATTCATATCCTCGTTTGGATTCGGAAAAAACTGGATTCCTTGTTGACCAATGTATAACTCTGTCATAATCTCAATCATTTCTGACTTCTCAATTAAATTTTTGGGTTCATCATAATTTTTAGGAGCACAATTAAATAATCCTAAAAAAAGAATACTAAATAAAATTAAATGTTTCATAATTTTCCGAATATGTTTCTTAAACGTAAAGATATAACTCCAAAAACTGCTTCTCCAATGATATCAGAACTTATTTTAGATTCACCTAATGTTCTATCTGTAAAAATAATAGGAACTTCTTTAAGTTTAAACTTCTTAATCCAAGTTTTGTATTTCATTTCAATTTGAAATCCATAACCTTTAAATTTTATCTTATCCAAATCTAAAGACTTCAAGACATTAGCTCGATAACCCACAAAACCAGCTGTAGCATCATGCACAGGTAAGCTTGTAATAATACGAACATACTTAGATGCAAAATAAGATAACAATACCCTGTTCATTGGCCAGTTTACAACATTTACACCATTACAATAACGGGAACCGATTGCTAAATCAGCCCCATCTACTAATGCTTGATGTAAGCGAGGTAAATCATTGGGGTTATGAGAGAAATCTGCATCCATCTCAAAAATGTACTCATAATTATTAGCTAATGCCCATTTAAAACCATGTACATAAGCTCTTCCCAATCCGTCTTTTTCTGTACGAATTTCTAAATGTAATCTACCATTATATGTTGGTATTAATCGTTTTACGATTTCATTTGTTCCATCTGGAGAACTATCGTCTACAATTAATACATCAAACATTTTTTCTGCCGATAATGCGGCATGGATAATGGCTTCTATGTTTTCCTTTTCGTTATAAGTCGGGATAATGACTAATTTGTCCGACATAAATATAATTTTGTGGGCATAAAGATAGTTATAAGATAATTAGTCTTTTGTATTTTTGAAAAAATTATGAAAACAAACGAATTAATTTCTATAGGAAAAAATACGATTGGTAACGACACCGTGCTTATTGTAGTAGTTGTATGTTTATTATTTGTTTGCGCATCAAAATATTTATTCGCAAAGAATTTCAAAACATTAAACAATAAAACCGAATACATGAGTTTTACAGATGATAATACAACATTATTTAGTTTTATTGTAAACGGTATAACCGTTTTACTACTTAGTTTGTTGATGGTTTCTTATTATAACATTAGTTATAATTACTTTGGTAATTTTAAGTTTTATTATTTATCTAGCGTTGGAATTACATTTGGAATTATAAGTGTAATCATGCTTTTTAAGCTATTAATTGAGGTTACTTTTTATCGTGTTTTTTATGAATCTAGTTCAGTTTCATTCTTTATGAAAAGTTCGAGTTTTGTAAATGCAAAGAATGTTTTATTACTTTTAATCATTTGTTTTTTATTTTTTTACACAAGCATTACTAAAGAATATTTAATGATGATTGGCTTCATTTTATTGTTTATCAATAGATTAATAGAAGTGTATTATATTTATTCAAAACAAATAAACAATAATAAATCAATTTGGTATTATAATATTTTGTACCTTTGCACCCTAGAAATTTTACCAATTATGGTTTTAGCAAAACTATTAACAATAGGTAAAGTAATCTAAAATTACTATGAAAGTTAAATCAATATTAGTATCACAACCTAAGCCACAGGCAGAGAATTCGCCTTACTACGAGATTGAGAAAAAGAATAAAATCAAGATTGATTTTAGACCATTTATTCAAGTTGTTGGGATTGACGCAAAAGAAGTTAGACAGCAAAAGTTAGATTTTAATAAAGCTACAGCTGTTATTTTTACAAGTCGTAATGCAATAGACCATTTTTTCCGTTTAGCAGAGGAAATGCGTTTTACTGTTCCAGACTCAATGAAATACTTCTGCGAATCGGAAGCTATTGCTTTCTATTTACAGAAATACATTGTCTACAGAAAACGTAAAATCTATATTGGAGAAAAAGTTTTTTCTGATTTATTACCTTTATTTAAGAAACATAAAGACGAAAAATTCTTATTACCAGCTTCTGATGTATTAAAACCAGATGTTCCAAATTTATTGGACAGTTTGAAATTGGATTGGCAAAAAGCTACATTGTTTAGAACAGTATCTAGCGATTTATCTGATCTATCTGACGTTAAATACGATATTTTAGTATTTTTTACACCTTCGGGAATTAAATCATTATTTGAGAATTTCCCAAGTTTTGTTCAAAATGAAACTAGAATAGCTGTTTTTGGAAAATCAACAGCCGCTCAAGCAAAAGAGATGGGATTACGTGTAGATATTGAGGTGCCATCACCACAGACGCCATCTATGACAATGGCTCTAGAAAAATACATTAAAGAAGCGAATAAATCAAAATAATTTTACGCTTTATCCCCACTCTATAATTAAAATTTATGTAAATTACAGAGATGGAAAAAAAATGGGAAATAAAACAAAACCCCTCAACAGAAATAGTTAAGAATTTACAAGATTCACTTAACATTTCAGAGGCACTTTCTATTTTATTAGCCCAAAGAGGGATAACTGATTACGATCAAGCTAAATCCTATTTTAATCCTTCTTTAGAAGAATTACATGATCCATTTTTAATGAAAGGAATGGCAGATGCTGTTTCTCGTATTAAAAATGCAATAGACGATCAAGAGAATATCTTAATATTTGGAGACTACGATGTAGATGGAACGACAGCCGTAACACTTTTTTACGAGTTTTTGTCTTCTATCTACTCGAAAGTCTTTTTTTATATCCCAGACCGAAATAACGAAGGTTATGGAATCTCCTTACAAAGTATAGATTTTGCTGTAGAAAACAATATTTCACTGGTTATAGCATTAGATTGTGGAATTAAAGCACACGAGCAAATACTTTATGCACAGAAAAAAGGAATAGATTACATTATTTGCGATCATCATTTACCCGATAAATCTGTTCCAAAAGCTTATGCCGTACTTGATCCTAAACAGAAAGGCTGTCGATATCCTTACAAAGATTTAAGTGGTTGTGGAGTTGGTTTTAAATTGGTGCAGGCTTATGTAGAAAAATTTAATCTCCCAAAAGAAAATCTTTTACCATTTTTAGATTTAGTTGCTGTTAGTATTGCAGCTGATATTGTTCCTATAACAGGAGAGAATCGTATTCTTGCTTTTGCTGGTTTAGAAAGATTAAATACACAACCTCGTTTGGCTTTTCAATACTTAATTCCAGTTAATATTCGAAATAACGTCAATATTTCAAATGTTGTTTTTTCCATTGCTCCAAAAATAAATGCTGCGGGTAGAATAAAACACGGATCAGAAGCCGTTCGTTTTATGTTGAGCACAAACGAAGAAGATTGTAAGAAATATTCGCAAGACATTATCTCATTAAACAATGAGCGAAAAATGGTTGATGTTGATATTACAAATGGCGCTCTTGCACAATTAAGTGGAATTGATACAACAGGAAAGTATTCTACAATTGTTTATGATCCGACTTGGAATAAAGGTGTTATAGGAATTGTTGCTTCTCGTTTAGTTGATTTATATTATAAACCAACAATTGTTTTTACAAAAAATACTGAAGGAGAAATTGTAGGTTCAGCCCGTTCTATACAAGAGTTTGACATTTATTCTGCTATTGAAAAAAATGCTGATCTGTTAACTCAATTTGGAGGACATATGGCAGCAGCAGGATTATCTATAAAGGAAGAAAATTTCGAAGAGTTTAAACTGAAATTTGATGAAACTGTAAAAGAATTTTCGAACGGAAAATTATATTCTCCATCAATTTTAATTGACAAAGAAATTTCTTTTAATGATATGACACGTTCTTTTTTAGAATCTGTAATGAGAATGTCGCCTTTTGGACCAGAAAATATGAATCCTGTTTTTATTGCAAAGGATTTATTGGCAACAGATTTTCGTTTAGTTGGTAAAGAGCATGCTCGTTTATATGTACATCAAAAAGATACGCGCGTTACATTTCCGTCTATTGGTTTTAAACTTGGCAAATTCGCGCCACAATTAGAGAAAGGAAAATCATTTGATATGGTTTTCACTATTGGCATGAATTACTGGCAAGGTAAAGGAACTTGGCAATTAAATATAAAAGATATTCGTTTTAGAGATTAAACTCCTTCTACAACTAAAACCATTTCCCCTTTTAGGTTTCTTTTCTCAGCTATTTCAGCTAATTCTGTTAAAGAACCTCTTAACGTTTCTTCAAACTTCTTTGAGATTTCCCTAGATAAACTAGCCTTTCTTTCAGCTCCAAAAGCCTCTGCTAAATCTTTTAATGTTTTTCCTATTTTATGAGGAGATTCGTAAAAAACCATTGTTCTTTTTTCTTCTAATAAAGAATCTAATTTTGTTTTTCTTCCTTTTTTTACAGGCAAAAATCCAACAAAAGTAAATTCATTATTTGGTAAGCCAGATACAACAAGTGCAGGCACAAAAGCTGTAGCACCTGGTAAACATTCTATTGTAATATTATTTGCTACACATTCTTTGGCTAATAAATAACCTGGATCAGAAATTCCCGGAGTTCCAGCATCTGTAATAATAGAAATAATTTGTCCTTCTTTTAATTGACGAATAATATCTTCTGTAGCTTGATGCTCATTGTGCATATGGTAACTACGCATTGGAGTAGATATTTCGTAATGTTTTAAAAGAATACCACTATTTCGAGTATCTTCTGCTAATACAACGTCAGATTCTTTTAATATTTCAACTGCTCGAAAAGTCATGTCTTTTAAATTTCCAATTGGTGTAGGAACCAAATATAATTTTCCACTCATGCGACAAATTTACAAAGTAATTTGTAAGAAAATACGATGATTAAAAACAAAATATATAATCGTATTATGCTTTGTTCTAAAAAAGCATTAATAAAAAAAGAGACTAGCATTTTGCTAGTCTCTTATGGTAATTATTTTAAAGGAATTTTTATTTCTAAACAAGATTTGTCAGATCTTATTATTATAGAATCAATACTATTTAATAATGTATCATTATAAATTGGAATAAGAAAACCATCTTGATTTCTTGCTATAGATTTTCTAGAATTCAAAGAGTCATTACTAAAATATCTATAAGCAGTATGATCAAATGTATATACATCTACTTTGGATTTATCTACTTTTATTTGTAAAGAGTATTTACTATTATATACATATTTTGAAGAGAATAAATTTTTCTTTCGACGATATTTTTCAATCCAAATATCTTTTACAATATCCTTATCTATATATTCTACAGAATAGTTTTCAATTTTTCTTACTAAGCTTTTATGTTGTTCAGCTTCTATAGATGAACTAGATATGTAAAAACTATTTTTATTTTTTAAATGAAGAAAAATAAAAAATAAAAAGATTAGAAAAATTAAGATTGAACTTATTGATATTAATATTTTTTTTACCATTTGTTAGATAATCTTACTCCTTTGTATAAAACTATACCGTCTTTTTTATATAAAAATTGATATTTCTTTTGAAACTCTTTTAAATCTTTAACACGCTCTATATCTTTCTCTAAAAATAAATATCGTTGAGAATCTGATGAGTAATATAAATTGTCTTTAGAATAAGAAAATACATAAAAACTAAATCCTCCAATTCTATCTTCGGAACAGGACCAAATGTCATTATTCATAAGATTTTTATATAAACTTAAAAATTCTTGTTTTTCATCATCCGTTAATAAATATAAGTCTCTGTAAGTATTAATATTTTTAGAAAACTCATCAATATTTTTAGAAATTACAACGTAATTCAAAAATATACTATTATCCCTACTAAGATAAATAGCCCTCATCTGATTAACATCGTATTTCCAAAAATAATAATATTGTCCTACATCTTTACCTATAGTATCATTCTTTTTCAATATTTCAATCCTATTAGTAAGCGTTAAAGAATCTAAAACAACTTTTTTATCAAGTAAGTATGAGATTCTTTCCATGGAATTCCTTACATCTTCTATATTACCGTTTTTAACTTCAATTTTATTATAAAATTTATTACAGGAAGACAGTAATAATACAATAATCATAAAAATACCGTTTCTCATTATGATTTAGAATCAATATACTTATGTTTTAGAGTCCATTTTTTATTCTTATCCAAGGAGAAAACATAAATATCTCCACCTCCATGAAGTGGACCTACGTAATAAAAATTATAAATAATCACCTCATTATTCTTGTTGATATATGGCTTGGAAAATGATACATATGTAACAATTGAGTGGCTTAACTTTATAGAATCTGTAACTTCCGATTTAAAAATAAAAGGCTTTCTAAATTTAATCTCACTTATATCAAAATTTGGTTTAATCTCCTTTATATCTTTTAAGAATTTATAATTTTTATATTTTTGAGTTTCTTTTATTATTGAATCATAATATTTATCAGATATGTAGTTTTCATTTATAACAACTAAACCTGTTGTTATATTCTCAAGAATTAAATTACCAATAACATCCATATCTACATCAGCTGAATTTATCTCATTTTTATTATATCGATTAACACAAGCTGAGCATAACACCACTAAAAGTAAAATAACTATTGTTTTCTGATTATTTTTTAAAAAAATATTTATATGATTTTTCATATTCTTCGTTTATATAATTTGTCCTCCCATTCACCAGGCTGACTTTTAAAATTACTATTACTTTTTAATTGTTTAATCCAAACAGGATTGTAAGCATAAACAAAATGCATAGCTTCATGGTAAATAACTATAGCCAAAAAGGTATTACTTGCAAATGCTTTTTTTGATAAAACAATAGAGTTTGTTTTAAATGCTGTACTCCCATATGCCTGAGATCCATCAGGATTAAACAATCTATCTACAACTGATGATATATAAAGATTTTTTGAAGATTCTTTTTTTGCCCATTTTAAACTTTTAACAGAGTTTAACATTTTAGTTGCATACTCTTTAGTCTGAGTAGTTTTTCCATATACATCATAACCAGCAGCATTTAATTCTTTATCTATTGTTGTACTGAATTGTTCCAATTTAAAACTATGCTCTAAGTGATTGTATGTACTAATCATAAAACCTCTTATTGCACCTTGCCAAAAATTACCTCCTGATAATTCTGCTGCTAAGCCACCAGAAGCAGTACCCATTAACATAGTAATAGCTCCATTTCCTTCTGATAAAGGATTTAAATTTAACTTTTTTAACATTCCTTGGGTAGCGCTACTCATTAAACTACTCACCGCAGAAGAAATAAAAGCAGAACCAAAAGTATTAAAATCTCCAGAAGAAACACCTGCTATAATTCCTTGAGACACTCCGTGCATTAATGTTTGAGAGCTTACAGAAATAACGTTTGTTAAAGTACTAGATATTGCCATTTTTGAAAGACTTGCAGATATAGAAGCTGCTATTTTTCCTACTCCTGCAGAAGCCATTCCTCCTAAAGCTCCAAAAAAAGTACTTTTAAATAAACCTCCTATACTAAAATTATCATTTAGCATCGCATTCCCTGCGTAGAAAAATCCTCCCATAATAGCACCAACAACCATTGCTTCGATAATTACTTCTCCACTAGGATCTGTATATTTTAATGGATTGTTCCATGCATAGCCATAACGGTTATAACTTTGTGAATTCTCAGGATCTTGTATAAAGTTATCTGGACTTAGAAATTGTTTTAGAACAGGATCATAAATTCGCCCATTCATGTGAATAATTCCTACTTCTGTAAAATGTTCGTGTCCTGTATAACCTCTATCTAAAAAGATTAATTTCGCATTTTCTCCTTCCGTAATTTTTCCATTTCTATCTGCAACTTTTACAATATTTCCCCATGGATCAAATAAACGACGTTCTACAACATTTGCATGCTCATCATAAATAGCCATAATAGAACCTTGGAAATCTCGCCCTAAATAATAATAACCTTCTTTTGTTGTTGTTAAAGAAGAGTTAAGCTCTGTAACGAAGATAAAAGGTGTATTGTATGTAGATGAAATGTAATTAATTACTTTTATCGTCCCGTCGTCTTCTTTCTTAATTTCTATCGTTCCATCTGCTGAATAGAATTTTTCTACTGTTTTATTGGCAATTTCATCTCGTTTTACAGCATGAAATCTACCTCCATTTATACTATACTGAAAGTCTACTTTTCCTCTACCTTGTTCTACAATAGATAAAGGTCTTTTAAAAGCATCGTACGTTATTTCTTGTACCTTTCTTTTAGAATAATAATCAGTTCCAGAAGGATTAAGTTCAATCGCTTCTTTTTTGTATTTTGCTATTCCATTATACGAATACTTTCCTACTTGATTGTTTTCGTCAATTCGTCCATCTGTTAAATAGGTATTATGATTTGTTCCATTGGGTGATGACCAAGAAAGTAAACGGTCAAAATTATCGTACTTAAATTCTTCTCGCCAATTAAAATGATAATCGTGTCTATTTAATAATAAGCCTCTATCTACTTGATAATGATAATCAGCAGCATAAAGCCAATCATTTCCTCTTTTATTACGAATAGAAGTTATGTTTCCATACGCATCGTAGGTATTTTCTATTGTAATTCGCTCTCCTAAAGTTGCATTTAAAACTTGACCTCTTACATTTTTAGCATTGGTTTTCCATACAATTTTTCGTTGTCTCTTCGAAACATCAATTAATGTATTTAATTCACCATTATATGAATTGTATTGATGGTTTAATAAAATTTCCTGAACTCGTTTATTATGATGGGTTGTCCAAGATTCATCATACTCTAATCTTCCTAAAGCATCATAAATATAATATTTACCAAACGTAAAAGTTGGTATGCTTTCTGTTTTTCTACTTATTCTGAAAAACTTATCGTAAGCTAAGGTATTTGTAAATGTATTTCCTTCGTTTGTACCCTCTTCTTTTATAAGTAGCCCTTTTTTAGAAGAATCATAGGTATATTTTACAAAAATATTGGTTTTACCTGTTGTTGTTCTTTCTAGTACTTTTCCATATCTATCATACTGATAAACCGTTGTAGCTTCTGGTGTTTTCTCCTCTCTTGTTTCATCAAAACTTGTATGTGAATAGGTATAAGGAGTTGCACTAACAGAAGGGTCTAATAATAAAGTACGACGTCCCCAAACATCATAATCTGTCGTAATAACATGAGAACCATAAGTAGTGGTTTTTACACCACCATGTGGATAATACGCATACTTTATAGTTTCTGTCCCATTATCTACAAGTTGTGAAGTATTTCCTACTGCATCTTTTGTGATTTTTTTAGAACGAACACCTTCTATTGCTGTTGTTGTAAGACCATCATACACATTTGTTGCTACTAAACCTGTATAATTGGTAATTTTAGTAGGACGAAGTAAATAATCATATTCATAAGATGTCCATTGAGAAGGTGTACTTGTATAAGGTTCACTTTCTCTTAGTTTTCTACCTAATGCATCATATTCAATAGATGTTGAAATATATTCTCCGTTAGAGAATCCTTTTACTGTATTCTTTATATTATTCCCTACAGCATCAAAATATTGTCTACTATAGGCTTTTGTTTGGTTACTTTGTGAAATAATATTCCAGCCATTACGATCTCTTTCATAATGATAAGTTGTTGTAATTGGTATTTCACTTGAATTATGTGAAGTAACTTGTAACAGTTTTCCCCATTTATCATAATCTGTAGTAATACTAGCTCCAAATTTATCTGTTTCTTTTATAACTTGTCCTAAGATATTATATTCTAGATGTGTTTCATATCCTTCAATATCCTTTTTCTTAATAACAAAACGTCCATTATTATCATATGTACTTTCTATTTTTCGAGCTACACTTTTTCTACCTCCTCCAGTAATTATTTTTCCATAATCTGTTACTGTTAATACATTTCCAAACGTATCGTATGTATAATCTACCTGATGTGTTCCTGCATTTTGAACAGTTATTTTTGTTCTCGATATATTATGATTAGAATAAATATATTCTTTTTGAGTTGTGTAAGTTCCGCCATATGCTTCACTTGTTGAAACCTCTTTTGCTAAACGACCAATGATATAAGGTACAGAATTTGGAAAATTTTCTAATGTGTTATTTACTGTTACTTTGAAGGTTTGTCCATTTCCCGTTTTTGTTTCTACTTTTTCTATAATATTATAGTATGAATCATATTTATTTACGTCCGTAGTAACAACTCCAGAAATCATATCTTTTTGTACAACAGTTGTAGGTAGTAAAATAAAACGTTTATCAGGAAAAATAGTATAATTGAATGTATTTTCTGTTTTACCTATTAAATTTGATTCCGCATAAGAATCAATTAAATTTGTATTAACACTATTAAAAGTCCAACTAGCTATATTAACTCCTCTTTTCGAAGGATCTGATTGCGAAACTTCCCAATAAGGTGGTATTTTTGATCCGTCATTATCTCCTGAAACAATCCATCCTGATTGTGCAACACGCTTAAAACCTAGAACACCTAATCCTTGCTGATTGATTGTTAATCCTCGATATTGATAAAGTTTATATTTATTAACATTTGGTGCTACATAAATTAATTTAGAAACAACAAAAGAATTTGGAAGATGTTTCACTTCTACATTAGGATAAACTTCTTCATTATTTGATTTATAAACTGAAGTGTTTTGATGGTCCAATTGAGTATATTCAAGTTGATGACTAATTGAATTTCCTGAATCCTCTACACTTATTAATCGACTATCTCTTTCTTGATCTTTTGTAAAAGTATAAGTATGTAATGTTCCTCCATTTGTTGTCTTTATTAAGAGTAAATCGAAAAAAGAATTTGCATTTTTAAATTTTCCAACTAAAGGATAACCCAAACCTTTTACGTCTGATGCATAGAACTGAGACTTAAAACATGTATTGCTACGAATTGTACTATACATTCCTCTACAAGAAGCATCAAATTTTACTTCTCCATCTTCATTTAAATTTGTATAAGCAAAAACTTGGAAACTTGTATCTACATTAGAACTTAAGTTAAATACACCTGATCCGCCTCCATAAGCTCTTTGGTAAACTTTTACTAAATCTGATTTTCCATCTCCGTTTATATCTAGCGGATAATAAGTATAGGTTGTTAAAGAATTTCTATCTGTTTTATTTTTTTCAAACGGTTCTATTACAATATCTTTTTTATAAAATTTAACTCCATCAGATAAATACAGTGACCAAGAAGGATTATTTTCAGCCTTAGGTACTAACGCATCTATTTTTCCATCACCGTTGAAGTCTCCATATATTAAAACATCATTAAAATTTCTATTTATATAATCGGGATGATTATATGTATCATATTCTATAAATCTTCTTTCGTTTATAGGTAAACCTCTGTTTAACTGTTGAAAAGTTTTCGAGATATCATCAAATGTAAAAATACTTACATAACCTGAGTTATCTACTGCAATAATATCATCTTTTCCATCTCCATTAGAATCAAAAATATCGATACGATGATCATAATTCAAATTCAAGTTTGTTCTAAAATATTCATTTGTATAAACATCCAAATAATAAGTTGGTGTACTATGTTTAAATTGGACACTATTACATCCTAAAATTGGGCGTCTTAGATTTCCATTATGACTTCTCTCTAACCTAGTATCATTATAAATCATTTGTCCTAGAATTAAAACTTCAGAAATACCATCTCCATTAAAATCTCCTTCTAATAATTTTACATCTGGTCTTCCTTGAAATTGATCATAATTTGGTCTCCTCATACAACGATCGGTATCTCTTGCCTTATTTAGATGAGGAAAGGAAACAGTTGCTGATGCAACTTCTTGTAAAGTATTAGATCCATTAAAATATCTATAAGAAACTCTAAGTTTATAATCATCCTCCATTTTAGGATTTGAAGATATCGAGCCACTAGATTGCCCTATTCCTTCATAACTACCAAATCCGTTTGCTTGAACTATTTTATCATTATCTTTAAGTTTAGATATAATAGTTGATAAAGATGCATTAGAGCTTTGAATATCAACAATTTTTGGAGCAGAATTATTTGTATTAAAAAGGTTTAAAAATAATTTTCCTTTAGAAAAAACATCCATATGACCATCTCCATCAAAATCTCCAGAGAGTTTAAGATCTAATCTTCCTAAATCTAATGTTGTATTATTAAATTTATAATCTGTCTGTATTAGTTTATTCTCTGTTTTATCATATTTAAATACAATAGGATTAGCAGCTTGATTTAGTTCATTATATTCTGTTACTTTATTAACAATCTCATAATTAAGTTCATTCTTTGTATACTCTAACTGATATTTTCTAAACAAATTAGAATTAGTAAATACACTTATATAATCTAAAATAGTAGTAGATTTTATATTATGACCTTTTACATAACCTGATTCAATTCTAGATCGATTTTTATATTTAAACTCTATTACATTTTTATATTCGGTTGTAATTTTCTCATTTCCTCCCCAAATAATTTTATTAATATAAACTACATTATTTGTATTAGAATATTCATAATTTATGGTATTACCATAAACATCAATCCATTTAGTAATAAGCCATTCTATAGGACTCTTAGAACTACTATTTCCTCCATAAATTGCTTTTGAACCATCAGGAAAAATTATAGAAAATGAGTCTGGTGAAGTATAAGAACCATTTATTATAATTTTCATATTAGAAAAATTCTCTGTTCCTAAAGTTCCATCTGCTAATTTTATCAAACGTTGACCATCTAAAGAAAATTGGTCACTTTCATCAAAATTAACAGGACTAGTAAAACCATCTATCATTTTACTAGCTCCTATCTTTTTGATTGAGGAGATTCCAGTAATAGACCATCCATAACCAGCAATTCCGTTAGTTCCAGAACTAGTATAAGTTAAAGCAATTTGTGGTGCCACTTCTCTTATTCCTGGAGGAAGTGCAATTGGCACTTTATAATTAGCTGCTCCAGATGCATCAACAGTTAATTCTCCTTTAGTATCTTGAAAATTAATTACATTAGCTGTTTCATGTGGTTGCGTTGATCCTCCATTTCCTCCTGTAGAGGTGTTTTCAGATCTTTCTCCAATTTTTGCACGAAAAACCCCAGAAATATCGTTACTAGATACATGAAAGCCATTTGTTAGAATAATAGCATTAGGATCTTTTACTATTCGAGGAGTTAACTCTGGATTATTTAAGACTGTTTGTGCATTTAAATAAGCAAAACAGCCATAGAGAAAATAAAATAATAGGTATATTTTTTTCATCATTTGGTAGTAGATATAGGTTATTATTTTTTGATAATTTTTTTAGTAATTACCTTTCCTTTTGTGGTTATAAATCGTAGAATATAAATACCCGCAGGAACTGAAGATATATTTATCTCAATATTACCCAAGTTTCTATTTACAGTATAATTCTTAATCTGAATACTTGCTAAATCATACAATTCAATATCTTGTATTTCTTCTGTCGAATTCCATCTAATATTAAACGGTCCTGATGTTGGATTAGGAACAACTTGAAATATAGTTTCTATAGTAGAATCCTCTACAGCTTGTACATTTCCTCTAGGAACTGAAACAATAATCTCAAAAAATCTTTTTATTTGATTTCCCGATTCATCATAAGAGAAAAGCAAAGTTGGTTTCTCTCTACCGCCTGTTTGAGCATAAGAAATCAAAAAGATATTGAACATAAAAACAAATAAGATATATTTTCTCATCTTAATTCTTTTTTAATAGATTAATCTCTTCTGTTAACTGATTCAATTGTTCACTTTGCTTCTCATTCACTTTATTTTGTTCGATAATATAAAGTGTTAACTCTTCTATTTTTTGAAGTAATTTTATCTGGAATTCTCCTACATTTACACCTTCTTTTTCCATTTCTTTGGCTGAAGCTATTTCTGGTAAATGCTTTTTCTCTTTTATATGCTTTTCAACTGTTTGTAAAGTTGGTAAGTTATAATCTTCCTCAAAAACAAAATCGGCTGTTGGAGTTTCGGTAACTTTAATTTCTTTGGCTTCTAGTTTTCCTTGTAAGCTTGCATTATTACCTTTTACTAAAAATGATCTTCCTAATCTTGTACCTCCATCAAAATCTTCATCGTAATTAAGTGTTAAAGAGTTTCCTCCGTCATGTACAATTGCTCTTCCTCCATTTCCTCTATCTTTAAATTTTAAAATAACATCAGCCATACCATTGTATGTAAACTGATAATCTTCGTTTCCTGCTCTAAAACTACCATTTACATCTAATTTGTGTTGAGGGTCATTAGTTCCTATACCAACGTTTCCATTCTTATAAGATAAAAAATCTACTGCTCCATCTACACTTTTAGTCTCTGAAGTTATACCCCAATCTGCAACATAAACACCTGGTGGAATATTAAAACCTTTCTCATCTAAACTTACTGCACTTAAACTTGTTTGGGATCCAGCTGGAGCTGTATAAATACCATCATTTCTTCTAACATCTCCATCTGTATAATAAGTAGTGTTTCCTCTTAAATAAACAATTATTCCATTACTTACCCATTCTACAGATACCTTTCCTATATAAGAATAAGTACCACCTGTATTGTTACTGTTTTTTACTCCGTGAGTGAAATTTTCTAATTTAATTTTGGTATTTCCAGATCCCCAAGCGTAACCAATTCCACTAATTGTTGCTGTTCCATAAGCTAACCAGTCTCTATCTTGATGAATGTTTGGTCTAGAAATAGAAAATGGTTTATTATTAAATCCAAAAAGTACAGGAACATATTGATCCTGTGTTCCTGGTGTTTTAAATGTTGAAGCTTGATTAACTTTCTTAATTTCTTCTTTAGAACTTGCTATTTCATTTTCTATACTTTTCGTCTCTGCATTTATTTCCCAATTTCCTATATATATACCAGAAGGAACGTTATAGCCTTTTTCATCTAAACTTACGGCACTTAAACTTGGTTGTGATCCTGCTTCAGGTATATAAACACCATCATTCCTTTTAATATCTCCATCTGTATAATAGGTTGTATTTCCTCTTAAATAAACAATTATACCATTGCTAGCCCACTCTACAGATACCTTACCTATATAAGAATAAGTTCCTCCAGTGTTATTAGAAAATTTAGATCCAAATGTAAAATTTTCTAATTTAATTTTGAAGCTTCCAGATCCCCAACCATAACCAATTCCACTTATTGTAGATGTTCCATAAGCCAACCAATTTCTATCTTGATGTATACTAGGTCTGGAAATAGAAAAAGGCTTACTTTTAAATGCAAAAACTACGGGAACATATTGATCATGTGTTCCTGGTGTTTTAAAAGGTTTTATATCTTGAGCATTTGTTTTAACTCCTACTAATACTATAAATAGTAGGAAAAAGGATAAAATTTTATTCATTGTAATTCGTTTTTATTATAAAAATTAGGTGTGTTAGTACATCTTCATTATTATGTAATAATGGTATATTTTTTAAGATTTTCTTATTTGATGATTTAGCTATCTAAGAGTAGTGTAGCTAAAAGATTGTGTAGATTTTTTAGGTAAAATAGTTTGTAAAAGACTGATTCTCTTCATTGTTATTTATTTTGGTAATGCAAAACTACAATCTTTAATCAGCAATTGTTAATATCCTAATATGATTTTAGCTTGGTAATAAATACTTAATTATCAATAAGTAACTCGAGTTTCGTATTCCGAAATTAGTAAATATAAATCGTGAAGAATGTAAAATTTAGTTGATGTTACTTAAACTAATTTCTAAATATTAGTTGGTTGAGAAGCTGAAATTTTCTTCGACAGGCACAGAATTAATCAAAGTTGTGTTTATTTCAAAAAGCATAAAAAACTATTACTATCAAGCACAAATTTCGAAGTTCGAATCTCCTAAGTATGGAATATAAAAAAAGCTCGTGATAAAAATATCACGAGCTTTTTTAAATAATAAATAATAAAAAACTATATCAATATCATTATGCAATTACCACATTGGTGTTTGCAAAAATGACGATAATATTCCTGGAAAAATTCCCATTACAATTAGGATAATCATTCCTAAAACTAAAAGGAAATTAGTTAATCCATCTTGTGTTTTAACTTTATTTTTTCCTCTTTTAAAGTAAATATAATTAATTACTTTAAAATAGTAGTACATACTTAATACTGCCATTACTAAAGCAACTACAATTAAAAATAAATTTTTATCATTTGTTCCTCCTATACTCAATGCCATAAACTTAGCAAAGAAACCTCCTGTTAATGGAATTCCTGCTAATGAAATTAACGAAATAGTAAGTGCAGCAGATAAAATTGGATTTACTTTTCCTAAGCCTGCAAAACTATCAAATTTTGGACTTTTGAATTGATTAATTGCATAGAAAATAATAAAGTTAGCAATAGAATATGCGATTGTATAAAACATTAACGCTTCTTTTGAAGCTGAATTAATCGTAAATAATACAAACAACATAAATCCTGCTTGTGCAATTGATGAATAAGCCATTAATCGTTTTACAGATTTTTGAGATATTGCACCAAAGTTTCCAATAAACAATGTTAAAATGATGATTGCTGCAAATAATAATCTGTAATATTCAGCATATTCCGCGTTTGTTGGAAATGATTTTAAAACTAAAATAAACCCTAAAAAAGATCCTCCTTTAATAATTGTTGACATGAATGATGTAAACACTGTAGGCGTTCCATCATAAACATCTGGTGTCCATGCATGAAATGGTGCTGCCGAAACTTTAAAACAGAAAGAAAAGATAATTAAACACCAACCTGCGAAATAAATATTCTCAAATGCTGGATTGTAATTAACTAATTGATCTACCATAAATGTTCCTGTAGCTCCATATAAGAATGTAACTCCAAGCATTAAAATCCCTGTAGAAAAAGCTCCCATTAGGAAGTATTTTACAGAGGCTTCTGTACTTTTTAAACTTTCTTTATTTGTTCCTGCAATAATATACATTGGAATTGACATTAATTCGATTCCTAAAAACATTATTACTAAGTTATGAAAGTGTGCTAATACTGCAATTCCAGTAAAAGAAAAGAAAATTAATGCATAATATTCTGCAGTGTGTTTTCCTACTTTACCAAAAGCATCTTTATTTAATAATAAGTAAAAAATTGCCAAAGCTGCTAATGCGATAAAGAAAGAAACACCGTAAAGTGATTCTCCAATCATATTATCGAATTTCCCTGCAAACATTGAACAACCTTTCAATTCGAAAATTCCTCCTATAATCATTCCGAAAAATAAGACAACAGAAAGAATATTTAATGCACGATTATTTTTGATGTAGAATCCACTAAACATCAAAATAATTCCTGAAAGTGCTGATAAAATAATAGTATTCATATTCTATTTATTCAAAATGATTTAATGAGCTAATAAATTAAAAATTGGTGTTGGATAAACTCCAATTACAATAATGATTATGGCAATAACTGCTAAAACAGCAATAGATCCAAAACTTCCTTTTTTTGCATCTTTTTGTTTGATGTTTTTTACTTCTCCAAACAAAATTTCACTTGATAATCTTAATGTATATACTGCCGAAAGAATTACTCCTAAACAAGCAACAACACATAAAACTGGATTATGAGTAAATAATGCAGAAAGCATCATAAATTCTCCAATAAATGAACTTGTTAATGGTAAGGCTACATTCGCTAAACCAAATACCATAAATAAGATCGATAATGTTGGGTCTACTTTTGCTAACCCTCCAATAGATTTAATATCTGTAAGATGGTATTTTTTCTCCATAATATCTATACATAACCATAATCCTAAAACAACTAATCCATGAGAAAACATTTGGAAATATGCTCCAGAAACTCCATTTTCTAATTCAGAAAATACAGAAACAAAGATTAATGCTAAGTGAGCAATCGAGCTATAAGCAATAATTTTCTTCACATTTTTTGCACTCAATGCAATTAGAGAAGCGTAAACTAATCCGAAAATTGCAATGTATGTAATGTATTTAAATAATTCTGAAACTGTAGGAAATAAACCTAAATACCACGTTACAACAGCAAACAATCCCATCTTCGCCATTAAAGCTGAAAGAACAACTGTAAGTGGTGTTGGTGATGTTTTATAAATCGTTGGTTGCCATGTATGAAATGGGAAAACTGGAATTTTTATAACAAATGCAATCAAAAATAATAAAGCTAGAGCTGTATTTGTTGAATAAGCTGCTGCTGTTACTTGTTGTACATCTGCTAATAAAAATGAAGCTGGTTTTAAATAAAATCCGATATAAATAATACCTCCTAACATAAACATCGATCCTAAAATCGTGTATAAAAAGAACGTCATATTTGCACGTAATTTATCTTTTCCTAATCCAAATAATCCTATTAAGAAATAAACAGGAATAAGAACAACCTCCCAGAAGAAATAAAATAAAATTAAATCTTGTGCTAAGAAAACTCCATTTAATCCTGCTAAAGTGATTAATAATAATCCGTAAAAAGTATTGGTATATTTTTGTTTAGTTGTTGCCAAATAAACAAATAATGCCAAGTAAGTAAAATTAGATAAAAGCAACATTAAGCCACCTAAACCTTGAGCATTTAACGCAAAATATGTTTTAACGTTATTGAAGTTGAACCATTCCGCTTTAAAAAATAATTCGTTGTTACCGCTTTTACACGTAACGAAAAAGTAAATAGCAAGCAATGCTCCACCAACGAATGCTCCTAACCATCTTTGTGGTTTTTGACCTTGCATTAATAGCATAAAAACTCCTACTATTAATGGTAAAATGATAAATAAAGATAAAAGCATTCCTAACTTATTTTGAAATTAAATAACCCATAAAAAAGATTGCTATTCCTGCAACAGTTCCAATAACCATTAACATAATATAGAATCCGACATTTCCGTTTTGTAGTTGACGTACATTTTTAGATGCGCGACCAGAAACAGTTCCAACTCCTACAACAAAAGCTGCAATACCTGCTTTCTCTACATATTTTTTCAAGACATCTCCTAATTCAAACAATGGCTTAACTACTGCATTGTCATATAATTCGTCGATGTACCATTTATTTTCAAAGAATTTTGCAATTCCTGTTGCTTCTTCATCTACATAATTTGTGTATTTCTTGATGGCAAAGAAAATTGCTCCAAGCACACAAATTAATAATGCTCCCATCATGAGATATTCAGTTGAATGTGCAATGTGATGAACTTCTTCAATTGATACTACTCCTCCTAAGAATGATTGTAATTTATGTCCGTTTTCCATAAATAATGCTGGGATACCAATATATCCTGCAAATACAGATAAAAATGCCAATATAACTAATGGAATTGTCATTGCAGAAGGACTTTCGTGTGGATGAACATGTGTATCACGTAAATCTCCTAAGAAAGTCATTGCGTATAAACGGAACATATAGAATGCTGTCATTACAGAAACTATAAATCCTAAGCCATAAACTAATGGGTTAGAAATAAACATTCCTAATAACATTTCGTCTTTAGAGAAAAACCCAGATAAACCTGGAATACCTGCAATTGCTAAACATCCTATTAAAAATGTGATATGTGTAATTTTCATGTATTTCCCTAATCCACCCATTTTACGCATATCTTGCTCATGATGCATTCCATGAATTACAGAACCAGCTCCTAAGAATAATAATGCTTTAAAGAAAGCGTGTGTCATTACATGGAAAACTGCAGCTATGTAAGCTCCAGATCCAATTGCAGCGAACATTAATCCTAATTGAGAAACTGTAGAATAAGCCAATACTTTTTTAATATCATTTTGGCGCATTGCAATTGTAGCAGTTACAAATGATGTTGCTATACCTACATATTGAATAATTTCTAATGTTAAAGGTGCAGCAGAAAATAACTCATTACAACGCGTAATCATAAAAATACCTGCTGTAACCATTGTTGCAGCGTGTATTAATGCAGAAACTGGTGTTGGACCAGCCATGGCATCTGGTAACCATGTAAATAATGGTAATTGTGCCGATTTTCCTGTTGCTGCTAAGAATAACAATAATGTAATTCCTGTTAATACAAATCCTGTAAATGCAGATGGATCAACCGCTAATTGGTTGAAGACTTTTACATATTCTAATGTTCCAAATTCTTTGAAAATCCAAAACATTGCTAATAAAAATCCTACATCACCAATACGATTCATAATGAAGGCTTTCTTTGCAGCTTTGATATATTCTTTATTTGTAAACCAAAATCCGATTAACAAGAAAGAACATAATCCTACTCCTTCCCAACCAATAAACATCATTACGAAGTTATTTCCCATTACAAGAATTAACATAAAGAAGATGAATAAATTTAGGTATGAAAAGAATTTTGCAAAACCTTTATCTTCATTCATATAAGCAGAGCTATACAAATGAATTAAAAATCCAACTCCAGTAATTACCAACAAGAATAAACTTGTTAAGGCATCTATCTGGAATGCAAATGGAACTTGCATTGTTGGAAGATTAATAATATTAAATGCTTTAAAAATTAATGGTTGTGCTTCTGCTCCAGAAGGAACAATAATAAAAACCATTATTGATAGTATAAAACTTGCTAATACAGCACCACTTCCTATAAAAGTAACTAGACTTTTAGAAAGTACATTTCGTCCTAAACCGTTTATTAAAAATCCTATGAATGGAATCAAAGGAATTAACCATATATACTGTTCCATCCTTATCCTTTTAAACGATTTAACACATTAATATCTACTGAATACACTTTTCTGAATAATAATATAATGACCGATAAACCTACAGCTACTTCGGCTGCGGCAACTACCATAATAAAAAATACTAATAATTGTGCATCGGTTCCTTTTTCTAATGCTGGATTTGCTTGATAATGCATTTTAGAAAATGCAACTAACAACAAATTCACCGAGTTTAACATTAATTCTATACACATAAAAATAACTATTGCATTACGACGAATCATAACACCAGCCATTCCTATTGAAAATAGGATTAATGATAAAGTAATATAATAACTAATTGGTAACATGTTTACTTTTTATATTTAATCCAATAATTCTTCATCTTTCTTTGATAACATCACTGCTCCAATCATTGCAGAAATAAACAAAATACTGCTTAACTCAAATGGTAAAACATATTCTGAATATAATAATGATCCTAAGTCATGAATTAACCCTATTTCTCCTGTTCCTAATTCTACAGCTGTATTAGCAGAAGCAGGATTTTGAGCAAAAATTCCGATTGTTAATCCTATAAATAATAAAGAAATTAAACTTGCAGCTAATAATTTAACTGGGCGACCAAAGGAATGTTTTTCGTTATTTAAATTCATTAACATCACCACAAAAAGGAACAATACCATAATGGCTCCTGCGTAAACAATTACGTTAACAATTGCCAAAAATTGAGCATTTAATAAAATATAATGCCCACTAATGCAGAAAAATGTTACAATTAAATATAAAATGGAATGTACAGGATTTTTACTGAATACCATTAATAGAGCACTTAACACCGTTAAGCTCGATAAAACATAAAATAAAATTAGAGATAATTCCATTAGTTAACAGCTTTTTTCGGGATTAATAAATCTTCTTTAGAGTAGATGAAGTTTTTACGGTTAAAACTTGCTGGTGGAACTGTTTGAGATAAATAAACAGCATCTTTTGGACAAGCTTCTTCACAGAATCCACAGAAGATACAACGTAACATATTAATTTCATATTTCGCTGCATATTTTTCTTCACGGTAAAGATTTTCTTCACCTGGTAATCTTTCTGCCGCTTCCATTGTAATTGCTTCTGCAGGGCATGCTAATGCACATAATCCACAAGCTGTACAATTTTCACGATTTTCTTCGTCTCTATTTAAAACGTGTAATCCTCTAAAAACAGGACTAAACGGTCTTTTCTTTTCTGGATAACTAATTGTTGCTTTTTTAGAAAAAAAGTGCTTCAATGTAATCATCAATCCTTTTGCGATAGAAATCAAATAGATACTTTCCCAAAAAGTTAAGGGTTTACGTTCTACTTGTTTTAATCTATTTGTAATTGGTTTCATACTTTTAATAATTTTGATGATTCTACTTGTTTAATAATAAGATTACTAAACCTGTTATCAACATATTAATTAATGCTAATGGTAATAACTTTTTCCATCCTAAATTCATTAACTGATCGTATCTGAAACGAGGAATTGTCCATCTCACCCACATATAGAAAAAGATGAAAAAACATGCTTTTGCAAATAATGATAGGAAATTAAGAATGGCTAGTCCATTTACTCCAACTGTATTTACTAATGTTGCATCATCTACAAATGGAATATCATATCCTCCGAAATACAATGTTGAAATAACAACAGAACTAATAAACATATTTGTATACTCAGCAAATAAATAGAATCCCATTTTCATTGAAGAATATTCTGAATGGTATCCTCCAACTAATTCATTTTCTGCTTCAGGTAAATCGAATGGTGTACGATTTGTTTCTGCAAAAGAACAAACCAAAAAGATTATAAAACCTACTGGTTGTAAAAGAACAAACCAAGCATGGTCTTGTTGATAATGTACAATATCTGTTAATCTTAAAGATCCCGTCATCATTAAAATTGTGATTAACACAATTCCCATTGGTAATTCGTACGAAATAATTTGAGAAGCTGCACGCAATCCTCCCATTAAGGAATACTTATTATTCGATGCCCAAGCACCAATCATAATTCCGTAAACTCCTAAACTTAAAACTCCTAAAATATATAAGAATCCTATATTTACATCTGCTACTTGTGGAACTACTAAACGATCTCCCCATTCAAATGCTGTACTCCAAGGAATTACTGCTCCTGTCATACATGCTACAATCATGGCTAATGCAGGTCCTAAAACGAACAAGAATTTGTTAGCATCTTTAGGGATAATTTCTTCCTTAGAAAATAGTTTTAAACCATCTGCTAAAGGTTGTAATAATCCAAAAACACCTGCTCTATTTGGTCCAATACGATCTTGTAAAAATGCTGCTACTTTACGTTCTGCCCATGTAGAATATGCAGCCACTCCTAGAGCTAATGCTATCAATATTCCTACTAAAGCCAACTTTTCTAATGCATCAGCAATAAACTCTTCTGTCATCTTTGTTACTATTATTTAAGATTGATTAATCTTTGAAATCTTTACTCGTTGCTGGACCATCTATTTTAGATAAATCTCTATTTGGTTCGTTCACTTTAGAAACCGAATGAATATCTAATAAAATTTTAGGATCTCTTTTGATAACTTTCGGAAGTGTTTCGTTTGGACTAACTTTATTTTCGAAGTAATGACCTTGACGAATAACTGAATCTTTAGAAACTGTTGATGGTTTTTCTAATGTCCAATCGTTGATATCTTTTTTATCGAAACGACAAGTATTACAAATCCAATCTTCTACTTCGTTAAATTCATCTTTACGTGCTGTTACACGATAAACCTCATCTCCACGGAACCAAACTTGTGCTTTTCCAGAACATGTAGGGCAATCTCTATGCGCGTCAACTGGTTTTAAGAACCATACACGGTTTTTGAAACGGAAAGTTTTATCTGTTAATGCTCCTACTGGACAAACATCAATCACATTTCCAATGAATTCATTATCTAAAGCTTTATGAATATGCGTTGAAATTTCTGCATGATCTCCACGATTCATCACACCATGTTCACGGCACCCCGTAATTTGATCTGCAGTTTTTACACAACGGTAACATAAAATGCATCGGTTCATATTCAGTTGAATATTTGGACCTAAATCTTCTTTTGGAAATGTACGACGATCAAATTCGTAACGTGTAGCTTCTGCTCCATGTTCGTAACTTAAATCTTGTAATTTACATTCTCCAGCTTGGTCACAAACAGGGCAATCTAAAGGGTGATTGATTAATAATAATTCTACAATTCCTTTACGTGCCTCAACTGTACGTTCTGATGTTTTATTTCCTACAACCATTCCGTCCATTACTGTCGTACGACAAGATGGAACTAATTTTGGCATAGGACGAGGATCTGCTTCACTACCTTTTGATACTTCTACCAAACATGTTCTACAGTTTCCTCCTGTATTTTCTAATTTTCCATAGTAACACATCGCTGGAGGTGCTACTTCTTTACCAATCATACGAGCGGCTTGAAGGATTGTTGTTCCTGCTGGTACTTCAATCGTTTCGTTATCGATGGTAACTTTAAATAATGGTGTTTCTTCTGCCATCTTCGTATTAATTTGCAGTTTCTTTAATCTCGATAGGATCAGCATAATGAGCCAAACCAAAATTACGTGTTAAACACTCTTCTGGATTGTTAATATGCCATTCAAATTCATCACGGAAATGACGAATAGATGCCGCTACTGGCCATGCTGCTGCATCACCAAGAGGACAAATTGTATTTCCTTCTATTTTACGCTGTACATCCCATAACAATTCAATGTCAGACATTTTTCCTTGTCCTTCATCAATTCTCTTTAGGATTTTTTCCATCCAACCAGTTCCTTCACGACAAGGTGAACATTGTCCACATGATTCGTGACGATAGAAACGAGCTAATGTATACGTATGGTAAACAACATCTTGATCTTCATCTAAAACGATGAATCCTCCAGAACCCATCATTGTTCCTGTTTGGAAACCTCCTTCTGATAAACTTTCGTAGTTCATGTAACGAGGTTTTCCTTCTGCAGTTGTTAACAATAAATTTGCTGGTACAATTGGAACTGAACTTCCTCCAGGGATACAAGCTTTTAATCTTTTACCGTTTGGAATTCCTCCACAATATTCATCAGAATAAATAAATTCTTCAACTGTAATTGTCATATCAATTTCGTAAACTCCTGGTTTATTAATATTACCACAAGCCGAAATTAATTTTGTTCCTGTTGATCTTCCTACACCAATTTTAGCATATTCTGCTCCGGTTATATCAATAATTGGAACAATTGCTGCAATTGTTTCAACATTATTTACAACTGTTGGTCTTCCCCATAAACCTTTTACAGCTGGGAAAGGTGGTTTAAGACGAGGATTTCCTCTTTTACCTTCTAAAGATTCTAATAATGCTGTTTCTTCTCCACAGATGTAAGCTCCACCTCCACGTTGAACATAGATTTCTAAATCATATCCTGTTCCTTGAATGTTTTTCCCTAACCATCCTGCTTCTTTAGCTTCATCAATTGCTTCTTCTAAAATTTCAGCAATCCAAGCATATTCTCCTCGGATATATATAAATGAAGTATTTGAACCTAAACAGAAAGATGAAATTAAAACTCCCTCAATTAATAAATGAGGAATGTATTCCATTAAAAATCTATCTTTAAATGTTCCTGGTTCAGACTCATCTGCATTAACAACTAAATGTCTTGGAACACCTTCTGGCTTTGCCAAAAAGCTCCATTTCATTCCTGTAGGAAACCCTGCTCCACCACGTCCACGTAATCCTGAAGTTTTTACTTCTTCTAAGATTTCATCAGTAGTCATTTTAAATGCTTTTTCAGCACTTGCATAACCACCATTTTCGCGATACGCTTGATAGTGACGGATTCCTGGAACATCAATATTTTTTAAGAGTAATTTCTGTCCCATTATGCTAATTTTTTCAATTCCTCTAATAACTCATCAACTTTCTCGATTGTTAAATTCTCTCGATAAGTTTTTCCTAATTGCATCATTGGTGCATAACCGCACGCTCCTAAACATTCTGCTGGTTTAAGTGTAAATAAACCATCTGCAGATGTTCCTCCTGCTTTTATATCTAATTTAGTTTTGATATGCTCTATAATTTTGTCTGAACCTCTTAACATACAAGGTCCTGTTTGACAAACTTCTAAAACATATTTACCAACTGGATTTAAATTAAACATCGAGTAAAACGAAGCAACTTCGTAAACTTCGACTGGTAATATCTCTAAAACTTCTGCAACATAATCTAAGTGAGGTGTATCTAACCAACCTCCAAACTCTGCTTGTGCCACATGAAGTAGAGGAATTAAAGCACTTTGTTTTTTATCCTCTGGATAACGTGCTATAATTTTATTTACTTTTTGTTGTGTCTCTTCTGAAAATTGAACTGCCATTTTTAATATTTTTATATTAAGCATCTAATTCTCCAGCAATCAAATTCAGACTACTCATTGTAATAATGGCATCTGAAATCATTGATCCTTCGATTAATTCTGGATATGCTTGATAATAAATGAAACAAGGTCTACGGAAATGTAAACGATAAGGTGAACGCCCACCATCAGAAATAAAATAATAACCTAATTCACCGTTTGCAGCTTCAATAGAATTATAAATTTCTCCTTTTGGCATCTCTACTTCTCCCATGATAATTTTGAAATGATAGATTAACGCTTCCATTTTTGTGTAAACGTCTTTTTTAAGAGGCAAATAAAAATCTGGAGCATCTGCATGATGTAATTTTGCTTCTTCTCCTTCTAATGCATCAATTTTATCAATTGCTTGTTGTATGATGCTTAAACTCTGCCACATTTCTTGTCCTCTAACTAAGAATCTATCATAGCAATCTCCTGTTGTACCAACTGGAATTTCAAAATCAAATTCTTCGTATCTAGAGTATGGCTTTGCTATACGAACATCGTAATCTACACCTGCTGCACGTAAATTTGGTCCTGTGAAACCGTAATTTAATGCACGTTCAGCTGAAATTCCTCCAACTCCTTGTGTACGATCCATAAAGATTCTATTTCTTAAAAATAAGTTTTCAAACTCTGTTAAGACATCTGGAAACTCTTTTAAGAAAAGATGAATTTTAGTCCATGCAGTTTCAGAGAAATCTCTTTCGAAACCTCCTATTCTACCAATATTTGTTGTTAAACGAGAACCACAGATTTCTTCGTAAATTTCATAAATTAATTCACGATACTTCATCATATAAAGGAATCCTGTAAATGCTCCTGTATCTACTCCAACAATAGAGTTACATACAATATGATCTGCAATACGAGCTAATTCCATAATAATTACACGTAAATAAGAAACTCGTTTTGGAATTTCAATTCCAACAAATTTCTCTACCGTCATGTGCCAACCTAAATTGTTTAATGGAGCCGAACAATAATTTAATCGGTCTGTTAAAGGTGTTATTTGGTACAGAGGTCTACGTTCTGCAATTTTTTCAAAAGCACGATGTATATACCCAACTGTAGATACCGCAGATTTGATGATTTCACCATCAATCTCTAATATATTTTGAAATACCCCATGTGTTGCAGGATGTGTTGGTCCTAAGTTTAAGGTAATCGTGCTTTTTTCTAATGAACCATCAGGAAGTTCTACGTGTTTTGATTTTTTCGTTTTCTCTTTTCCCATGGTTAGTTTTCTTTAATGTTTAAATTTCCGAAGTTAAAGTTCCCTCCTCTTCCAAACATTTCATCGTCTTTATCTTTACGAGTTTGATCCTCTAAAGGAAATTCTTTACGAAGTGGATGATAGTCCATTTCTGGGACATTCATTACTCGAATTAAATTTGGATGTCCAATAAAATTCACACCAAAAAAGTCATACGCTTCACGTTCTAGCCAGTTGGCTGTTTCGAAAAGTTTTGTTGCTGTAAATATTGATGGATTATCTATTGGTAAGCTAAAGTTTAAACGAAGCTCAACATTTGTATACATATTATATACTAGATAAGTTACCACCATTTCTTCTCCTACTCTATCTGGATAATGAACGGCTGTTAAATCTTTCATGAATTTGAACGATAATTGCTCATCATCATATAAATATTGAAGAATTTTTAGATTAAAATCTTTATTTGCATAAATAGATAGTACACCAAAACTTTCTTCGTATCCAAAAATATTTTCTTGAAATTTCTGAACCAAACGGTCTTTTATAAATGAATTGTCCATTATTTCAAATTATTTAATTCCATAACTAGTTAAAAGTTGTTGGTATTCATCACTACTTCTACGACGAACACTTTCTGTTTCTACCAATTCTTGAATTCGCATTACACCATCAATAATTGCTTCTGGACGTGGAGGACAACCTGGTACATAAACATCTACCGGTATTACCTCATCTATTCCTTGTAAAACAGAATATGTATCAAAAATACCTCCCGAACTTGCACAAGCACCAACAGCAATTACCCAACGAGGCTCTGCCATTTGTATATATACTTGTTTTAGAACTGGTGCCATTTTTTTAGAAATTGTTCCCATTACCATTAATAAATCACATTGACGTGGAGTAAATGCTAAACGTTCTGAACCAAATCTAGCCAAATCGTAAGTAGATCCCATTGTCGCCATGAATTCTATCCCGCAACAACTTGTTGCAAATGGCAATGGCCAAATAGAATTTTTACGCGCTAAACCTACAACTTTAGAAAGTTGCATAGCCATAAAACCTTCACCCTCGAAACCTCCAGGAGATTCTACAACCTTTACATTTGTATTATGTGTTACTGGTCTTTTATTATGAATCATTGTGTAGTTTTTAAATATTTATTACTCTATTTTTCCCAATCTAGAGCTCCCTTTTTACGAACATATAAGTACATCACAAAAAATAATCCGACAAATGTGACTACTGCAGTGAAGCCTTCCCAACCTAATTCTTTAAAATTTGCTGCATATGGATAGAAGAAAATAACTTCCACATCGAACAACACAAAAAGAATGGCAACTAAGAAATATTTAATCGCAAATGGTTGTCGTGCATTTCCTACTTTTTCAATACCTGACTCAAAATTCTCTAATTTTTCATCTGTTTTTCTTGATGGTCCCAAAAAATGAGTTGCAATAATCGTAATTACCACAAAGCCAAAAGCTACAATAAAAAGGATTAAAATAGGAATATAACTTGATGCTGTTTCCATAATTGATTTATATTTTTTCCAACTAAATATTATCGATAAAATTAATAATTATTTATTATAAAGCTTATAAGGTTTAGGAGTCAGTAAATTAAAACTTCCATTTAAGATAAAAATAACTATTTTTATTAATTTCAGTAAATTAGATAATTCCATAAAAAAAGAGAACTAACAACATAGCTAGTTCTCTTTCTTATTTTTATTATATTGAAAATATTACACCAATAATATTATTAATTCAATAAATTTAGTAGGTTTTTTAAGGCTTCGTGAATAGTTTTCACTTGTTCAAACCTTAAGTACAAAGTAGGATACTCCTCCCCTTTTTTGGGTTGTTTTTCCTTAAAACTTATATTTTTAGCGTTATTTTGAACATAATTTAAAATTAATCTAAATTCTTCAGACTGATAAAATTCGCTCTGTGGCTTGTTAATAAAATAAGCCAAAAGAACTCCATTTTTCATAACTAAACGTTCGATACCTAATTTTCTACAAATCCATTTTAATTGAATAGATTCTAATAAACTTTCTGCTTCTACAGGAAGTTTCCCGAATCTATCAATCAAATTATTTCTAAAAATTGTCAAACTTTCTTCTGTTTCGATGTATGCTAATTCTTTGTATAGCAATAAACGTTCCTCAGAACTTTCTATATACTCGTCTGGCAGCATTATTTGCAAATCAGAATCTATCTGAACATCAGAAACATAAGATTTAACCTCATTCGATTTTTGATCTTCAAATAAATCTTTAAAATCAGTTTCTTTTAATTCCTCAATTGCTTCGTTTAAAATCTTTTGATAAGTTTCAAAACCAATATCCATCATGAAACCAGTTTGTTCCGCTCCTAATAAGTTTCCTGCGCCACGAATTTCAAGATCTTTCATTGCAATATTAAATCCAGAACCTAAATCAGAAAACTGTTCTATAGCCTGTAATCTTTTACGTGCTTCTTCTGTTAAAACAGAAATTGGAGGCGCAACCAAGTAACAGAATGCTTTACGATTACTTCGTCCAACACGTCCACGCATTTGATGTAAATCTGCTAATCCAAAGTTTTGCGCATCGTTAATTAAAATTGTATTGGCATTTGGAACATCTAAACCAGATTCTATAATCGTTGTAGATACAAAAACATCATAACGACCATCAATAAAATCTAACAAAACAGCCTCTAAAGCTTTTCCTTCCATTTGTCCATGACCAGTTGCAACACGAGCATCAGGAACTAATCGCTGCACCATTCCTGCTATATCTTTAAGCGATTGCACACGATTATGAATAATATAAACTTGTCCACCTCTTTGCAATTCGTACATGATTGAATCTCGAAACACTTCTTCGTTAAAACCAACTAATTGTGTTTCTACTGGCTGACGATTAGGTGGTGGCGTTTTTATTACAGACAAATCTCTTGCTGCCATTAACGAAAATTGTAACGTTCTTGGAATTGGTGTAGCAGTAAGTGTTAGTGTATCGATATTTTCGCGAAGCGTTTTTAATTTCTCTTTTACTCCAACTCCAAACTTATGTTCTTCATCAACAATTAATAATCCTAAATCTTTGTATTCAATTTTTGGATTTACTAATTGATGTGTTCCAATTACAATATCAACTTGTCCTGACTTTAAACCATCTAAAACAGCTTTCTTTTTTGCTCCAGTTACAAAACGATTAAGGTAAGCTACTTTTACAGGCAAATCTCTTAAACGCTCTGAAAAGGTTTTAAAATGCTGAAAGGCTAAAATAGTTGTGGGAACCAAGATTGCTACTTGTTTTCCATCCACAGCAGCTTTCATTGCTGCACGAATTGCCACTTCCGTTTTTCCAAAACCTACATCTCCACACACTAATCTATCCATAGGACGATCAGATTCCATATCTGCTTTCACATCTTGTGTTGCCTTAAACTGATCTGGTGTGTCTTCGTAGATAAATGACGCTTCTAATTCGTTCTGTAAATAAGTATCAGGAGAATATGCAAATCCTTTTCTTGCTCTACGCTTTGCATATAGCTTTATTAAATCGAAAGCAATTTCTTTAACTTTCGCTTTCGTTTTATTTTTAAGATTTTTCCAAGCAGGTGAACCTATTTTAGAAACTTTTGGTTCAACGCCATCTTTTCCTCTAAATTTGGCAATTTTGTGCAATGAATGAATATTGACATACAATATATCATTATTAAGATAGATTAATTTAATGGATTCTTGCATTACTCCATTATTATTTAATCTTACCAAACCAGCAAACTTACCAATCCCATAATCTATATGTGTTACGAAATCTCCTACTTGCAAAGAATTGATTTCTTTTAATGTAATCGCTTCTTTCTTTGAGAAAGAATTACGAAGATTGAATTTATGGTAACGTCCAAAAATTTGGTGGTCTGTATAACAAGCCAATTTTATTTCTTCATCAATAAACCCTTGATAAATAGATCCTAAAACTGGAATATAAGAAACCTCTTTTCCAATATCATCAAATATTTCTTCGAAACGTTTTATTTGATTTTCACTAGAACAGATTAATGCATTTTTAAAACCATCAATCTTATGTTCATTTAAATCATCAATTAATAATTCGAATTGTTTATTAAAACTTGGTTGTGGTTTAAAAGGAGACTCAATAATATCAATGGTTTCAAAATAAGATTGCATCGCAACTTCTATCAAACCAAATGTTGATATTTGATTAAGAAAAGCATTCTGACTTAAAAATAATTGATTAGGCTCTGCTTGCTTTATTTCTCCTTTTAAATTAGAGAAAGATTCTTCAGCGTACTCAAAATTCTTATTGATTTGCTTGGCTAAAACAGCTATATTTTTAACTATAATTAAACTATCTTTTGAGATATATTCTAAGAAACTTTCTCGCTTTTCATCTATCGCTTTACTTTCTAAATTAGGAATAATTGTAATTTCTTTTGTCGTTGCAATAGAAAGTTGATTTTCAATATCGAATGTTCTTATCGTTTCTACCTCATCTCCAAACAATGAAATACGATAAGGATGTTCGTTAGAAAAAGAGAAAACATCTACAATTCCTCCACGAATAGAAAACTCTCCTGGCTCTGAAACAAAATCTACACGATGAAAATTATATGAAGTTAAAATCTCTGTCAAAAATTCAATTCCCAACTCATTTCCTACTTTTACTTTTAATGTATTAGTCGAAAGCGCTTTTTTTGTTACCACTTTTTCTAAAAGAGCCTCAGCATAAGTAACAACAATTTTTGGTCTTTTAGAATTGGATAGAACATTTAAAACTTCTGTTCTTATTACAACATTTGCATTATTTACTTCCTCTACTTCATAAGGTCGTTTATAAGATGCTGGAAAAAATAAGATTTGATCTTTATCAAATAAATTTTCCAAATCATTCAAAACATAAGCAGCTTCTTCTTTATCATCAAAAATTAAAATTGTATTGCGAGCAACTCTGTCATATAAATGACCAGTTAAAATACTTAAACCAGATCCTAAAAAACCTTTAACGTTAACTTTATACTGATGATCTTTCTTGAAATTGGCAATAAGCTTCTGTACGAAATCAGACGAATCGTATAACTCAAAAACATTTTGAATAACTTTTTGTTTCAAAATTTTGTAAATATATAATTAATTTAATGTATTTTTAGGTAATAATTATTTAATAAGCAGTAAAAATACGAATAATTCATTTGTTATATCTTTTGTGAAAAATATTTGTCTAAATTAAAAAAATAATTCTAGCTTTGGTTCATCAAAAAAAGAAAAATGAATTTAGTTCACAACTTTATTAACATTATTATTTTAGTCATTCTTTCATAAAGGAGTGGTAATTAGTTGTGTACATACAAAATAACAATTAAAGCCACTTCGAGAAGAAGTGGCTTTTTTTATAAGTAAAAATTACAATATCATTATTATGAAAAATTTATTTGTCATTATTATCATTATTATTTTAGTCTTAATCTGGAGTTAGGAAAGGTGGTATATTGACAAGTTTTAAAAAATAATTTTAATTGAGCCACCTTAAAAAAGTGGCTTTTTTTATATATAAATCCCAATAATTAAACAAGAGTTATGAATAATAACGAACAAACATTAAACAAATTCAGTAGAACGATTACGCAAGATCCTACTCTTCCTGCTTCTCAGGCCATGCTACATGGAATTGGTTTAACAACCGACGATTTAAAAAAACCGCTCATTGGAATTGCGAGCATGGGCTACGATGGAAACACTTGTAACATGCATCTTAATCAGTTTGCACAATTGGTACAAGATGGAATGAAATCTGATGATTTAATTGGTTTAAAATTTAACACAATTGGAATTAGCGATGGAATTACAAATGGTACTTCTGGAATGCGCTATTCTTTAGTTAGCCGAGAAGTCATCGCAGATTCTATAGAAGCAGTTTGTGCAGCTCATTTCTACGATGGAGTTATTACCATACCAGGTTGCGACAAGAATATGCCAGGATCTATAATGGCAATGGCTCGTTTAAATCGTCCTTCTATAATGGTTTATGGAGGAACCATTGCTCCAGGGCATTATAAAGAAGAAGAATTGAATATTGTTTCTGCTTTTGAAGCGCTTGGAAAAAAACTGAATGGAAATCTTGATGATAAAGATTATTGTGGAATTATACAAAATGCTTGTCCAGGACCAGGAGCTTGTGGTGGAATGTACACAGCGAATACAATGGCAGCAGCTATTGAGGCACTTGGAATGAGCTTGCCTTACTCTTCTTCTTATCCTGCAATGAGTGAAGAAAAGAAAAATGAATGTTTAACTGCAGGAAAATTCTTAAAAAATCTACTAGAAAAAGATATAAAACCAAGTGATATCATCACTAAAAGTTCTTTAGAGAATGCAATAAAAATAATTGTTGTTCTTGGAGGAAGTACAAACGCAGTTCTTCATTTATTAGCTATTGCAGCAACAATGGAAATTGAATTGAGTTTAGATGATATTCAAGCTGTAAATGATAGAACTCCTGTTATTGCAGACCTTAAACCAAGTGGAAAATATTTAATGGAGCATTTAAGTAAAGTTGGAGGAATACCAGCTGTTATGAAATATATGCTTAGCGAAGGTTTATTAGATGGTGATTGTTTAACTGTTACAGGAAAAACAATTGCAGAAAATTTAAAAGATTTACCAGAACTCGATTTTTCTACACAAAATATTATTCGTCCTCTAAACAATCCTATTAAAGAAACTGGTCACTTACAAATGTTATACGGAAATCTTGCTCCAAAAGGTTCTGTATCTAAAATATCTGGAAAAGAAGGTTTCTATTTTAAAGGAACGGCTCAAGTTTTTAACAGCGAAGTTGAAGTTTTAAAAGCGATTGAAGATTTACAAATAAAAGCAGGAAGTGTAATTGTTATTCGTAACGAAGGACCAAAAGGAGGTCCAGGAATGCCTGAAATGCTAAAACCAACTTCTGCGATTATTGGTGCTGGATTGGGAGATAAAGTAGCATTAATTACTGATGGACGATTTAGTGGAGGAACGCACGGTTTTGTCGTCGGACATATTACACCAGAAGCATTTGATGGAGGTACTATTGCCTTAATTGAAAATGGTGACCTTATCGAAATTGATATTGATAAAAAGCAGCTCAACTTATTAGTTGACGATATAATACTAAAAGAAAGAAAAAACAACTGGAAACAACCTAAATTAAAAGTAAAAAATGGAATCCTTTACAAATACGCAAGACAAGTTAGGGACGCATCTGAAGGATGCCTTACCGACAGATAATTTAACAGAAATATCAGGTTCTCAAGCTATTATTAATGCTTTATTAGCTGAAGGAGTATCAACAGTTTTTGGATACCCAGGTGGTGCTATTATGCCTATTTATGATGCTTTATATGATTATAAAGATTTATTAGAACACATTTTAGTTCGTCATGAACAAGGTGGTGTTCACGCAGCACAAGGTTATGCTAGAACTTCTGGAAAAGTAGGTGTAGCATTTGCTACAAGTGGACCTGGAGCTACAAACTTGGTTACAGGAATAGCTGATGCCATGATTGATAGTAATCCTATTGTCTGTATAACAGGGCAAGTTTTTGCTTCTCTTTTAGGAACAGATGCTTTTCAGGAAACAGATGTAATTAATATTACTAATCCCATTACAAAATGGAATTATCAAATTACAGATGCAGAAGAAATTAATGATGTTTTAGCAAAAGCATTTCATATTGCACGTACCGGAAGACCAGGTCCTGTATTAATTGACATTACAAAAAATGCTCAAATTCAACTCATAGAAAAGAAAAAATATGAGAAATGTACACATGTTCGTAGTTATAAACCAGAACCTGAAATAAGATCTGAATATGTAAAAGCTGCCGCGGAACTGATTAATGAAGCAAAGAAACCATTTGCAATAATTGGTCAAGGAATTATCCTTGGAAAAGCAGAACAAGAATTAAAAGATTTCTTAGAAAAGTCTGGAATTCCTGTCGCTACAACTTTAATGGGATTAAGCGCTTTAGATACAGATCATCCACAATATGTTGGGTTATTAGGAATGCATGGTAATTATGCACCGAATGTAAAAACCAATGATTGTGATGTATTAATTGCTATAGGTATGAGATTTGATGACCGTGTAACTGGACGCTTAGATAAATATGCTAAACAAGCAAAGGTTGTTCACTTTGATATTGATCCTGCAGAAATTGGTAAAAATGTAAAAGTTACAGTTCCTGTTTGGGGAGATTGTAAGAAAACACTTCCATTGTTAACAAACTTAATTAATACGACTCAGCACAATGAATGGTTAAACGAGTTTAGAGAATTAGAAAAAGAAGAACGTAAAGAAGTTATTGATAAAGAATTTTATCCAACATCTGATGTAATGTCTATGGCTGAAGTTATTAACACATTGAATGAATTAACAAATGGTGAAGCAGTAATTGTTACAGATGTCGGGCAGCATCAAATGTCTGCTTGTCGTTATTCAAAATTTAAAGAATCTAAACTTATGGTTACATCTGGTGGTTTAGGAACTATGGGCTTTGGATTACCAGCTGCAATCGGAGCTTGGTACGGAGCTCCTGAAAAAGATGTAATAATGGTTTGTGGAGATGGTGGTTTCCAAATGACTTTACAAGAAATGGGAACTATTATGCAGTTTGGAGCTAAAGTTAAAATGTTAATCTTAAACAATAGCTTTCTAGGAATGGTTCGTCAATGGCAAGAATTATTTAACGAGAAGCGCTATTCTTTTGTAGACATTACTAGTCCAGATTTTGTTGCTATTGCAAAAGCATACAAAATAGAAGGTAAAAAAGTAGACTTAAGAAATGAATTAAAAAATGCGTTGAAAGAAATGTTAGATCACGACGGTTCTTATCTTTTAGAAGTTGTAGTAGGAAAAGAAAACAATGTATTTCCTATGGTACAACAAGGTACAAGTGTTTCTGAAATTAGACTAAAATAATTTATTATGGATTCAAAACAAGAATATACAATTACGCTATATACAGAAAATTCCATAGGAATTTTGGGTAGAATTGCAGGGATTTTTACTCGAAGAAAAATTAACATAGAAAGTTTAAGTACTTCTCCATCAGAAATAGAAAATATACACCGATTTACAATTGTAATTGTAGAATCTGAAGAAGTTGTTCGAAAACTTTGTATGCAAATTGAAAAACAAATAGATGTTCTAAAAGCTTATTTCAACAATAATGACGAATTAATTTGGCAAGAACAAGCTTTGTATAAAGTTCCTACAAATATTATAGTAGAAAAGGCTTATGTAGAGCGTTTATTACGTCAATATGGTGCAAATACAGTTGTTATACGAAATGATTATACTGTTTTTGAAACTGCTGGACAGCGTGAAGAAATAGACAATCTTACACAAGAACTTACAAAATATGGTTTAATAGAATTTGTAAGAGGTGCAAGAATAGCAATTATAAAAGCTAGTGCTGGTTTCCACGAAAAATTAGTGCAATTCGAAAAAGATGAGCCATCTAAAGAAATTATCGAAAATGAATTCCTTAACGAAGGAAACTCAGTTTTCACTATGTAAAAAAAACAACTCAACAAATAATTATTATAAAAAAAAACAAAATGACTAATTACTTTAATTCATTATCATTAAGAGATCAATTACATCAACTAGGACAAGCAGAATTTCTAAATAATACAGAATTTTCAAAAAATACAGAAGCATTAAAAGGGAAAAAAATCGTTATCGTTGGTTGTGGCGCACAAGGATTAAACCAAGGATTAAATTTAAGAGATAGTGGTTTAGATGTTTCTTATGCTTTACGTAAAGAAGCTATCGAACAACAAAGAGATTCTTGGAAAAATGCAACAAGTAACAATTTTACAGTTGGTACTTTCGAAGAATTAGTTCCTTTAGCAGATGTTGTTGTAAACTTAACACCAGATAAACAACATACACCAGTAATTAATACAATTCAACCTTTTATAAAAGAAGGTGCTACATTATTATATTCTCACGGATTTAATATCGTAGAAGAAGGAATGCAAATTCGTAAAGATATTACAGTTATAATGGTTGCTCCTAAATGTCCTGGTTCTGAGGTTCGCGCAGAATACTTAAGAGGATTTGGAGTTCCTACATTAATTGCCGTTCATTCAGAAAATGATCCAGAAGGAAAAGGATTAGAACAAGCAAAAGCATATTGTGCTGGAACTGGTGGTCATAGAGCAGGAGTTTTAAAATCATCTTTTGTTGCCGAAGTAAAATCTGATTTAATGGGAGAACAAACTATTTTATGCGGTCTTTTACAAACAGGTTCTATTCTTTCTTTCGAAAAAATGACTGAAAATGGAATTGATGCTGGTTATGCTTCAAAATTAGTTCAGTATGGTGTGGAAGTAATTACTGAAGCATTAAAACATGGTGGCGTTAGCGGTATGATGGATAGATTAAGTAATCCTGCTAAAGTTAAAGCCTTTGAATTATCAGAAGAATTAAAAGATATTATGCGTCCATTATTCCAAAAACATCAAGATGATATTATTTCTGGAGAATTCAGTAAAACAATGATGGAAGACTGGGCAAATGAAGATAAAAATTTATTAAAATGGAGAGCTGAAACTGGAGAAACTGCTTTTGAAAAAACACCTGCAGGTAGTGTAGCTATTGCTGAACAAGAGTACTTTGACAACTATACATTAATGGTTGCATTTGTTCGTGCAGGAGTAGAATTAGCTTTTGAAACAATGGTAGAAGCAGGAATTAAAGCAGAATCTGCTTACTACGAATCATTACACGAAACTCCATTAATTGCAAATACAATCGCTAGAAAAAAATTATTCGAGATGAATCGTGTAATTTCTGATACAGCAGAATATGGTTGTTATCTTTTCGATCAGGCTTGTAAACCTTTATTAAAAGAGTTTATGACAAGAGTAAATGTAGACGTTGTAGGGAAAAATTACAACGAAGGAAAAGATAATTCTGTCGACAATGCTACATTAGTACATATCAATGATGTTTTACGCAACCACCCAGTGGAAATCGTAGGGAAAAGACTTCGTAAGGATATGACAGCAATGAAATCTATAAAAACAGCATAATCTTTTGAATTAAGGAAATACCTGTTTCATAAAATTTAGAGAAAGTAAATTGGAAAATACAATTCTGAAAATAAAAAATTTATCATTCGGATATCAACAAAATTCCGTTTTAAAAGATTTTTCATGGCAAATAAATGCTGGAGAAAATTGGATGATAAAAGGTATTAGCGGAAGTGGTAAAACTACTTTAGCTAAAATTATTTCGAACGAAATTAGCAATTATAAAGGTTCACTTGAGATTAATTTTTCAGAAAAAGAATCTTTACCAAAACAAGTTATTTATGTTCCGAATTGGTTCCAATTTACAAGTCTCGACGGGCAACAAAATTTTTATTATCAACAACGATATAATAAAATAGAACAAAATGATACTTTAACGGTTTTAGCAGAATTAAAACTATTTGAAAAGAAAGAAAACTTAACGTTTGAAAAAGCTGAAACCTTATTGAACATTTTTGGATTTGATAATTTTAAAAATCAACAATTAATTGAACTTTCAAGTGGTGAACATAAAAAATTACAACTCATAAAAGTTCTTTGGTTACAACCTCAATTGTTGATTATAGATCAGCCATACACAGGCTTAGATATTGAAACGAGAAGGAAACTCAATCAATATATCGATGAGTTGACAACAAAAGGAGTTACGTTTATTCTAATTAATAACGACAATGATAATCCAGATTCTATAAAGCATTTTGCAGAAATTAAGGAGGGAAAATTAAGTAAGATTTCGTTATCAGATGATACAATCAAAAACGTAAAAAGAGAAGCAAAACTATTACCTTATTTTTTACAAACCAACCAACAAAGTTCATCAGAAAGTATGATACAAATGAAGAACGTTGAGGTAATTTATGGAACTAAAAAAGTATTAGAAAACATAGATTGGGAAGTAAAAAGTGGAGAAAAATGGTTGGTTTATGGAGCTAACGGATCAGGGAAATCGACATTATTAAGTTTAATCAATGGCGATCATCCTCAAGCCTATGGTAACGATATATCGTTGTTTGGAAATAAACGTGGAAGTGGTGAAAGTATTTGGGAGATAAAAGAAAAAATTGGAATGATTTCCCCAGAATTACATTGGTATTTTGATATGAATACAAATGTAAAACAAGCTATTGCTTCTGGATTTTTTGATTCGATGTCTTTGTATCAAAAATTAGATTTTGAACAACAGCAAAAATTAGAACAGCTTTTATATTTTTTCAATTTACAAGAAGATCAATCAAAAAAATTAAAAACACTCCCCATTGGTCAACAACGTTTAGTGTTATTAGCTAGAACCTTAGTCAAGAATCCTAAACTTTTGGTTTTAGATGAGCCTTGTCAAGGATTAGACAACGAACAAATTCATCATTTTAATCAAATAATCGATGATTTGGCAGCCAGTGGACAAACCTTAATTTATGTTGCACATTTCCACTCACAAATCCCAAATTGTATCTCGCATCAATTGCATTTAGAAAAGGGGAGAATAATAAACAAGACAAATAAAACAAATTAAAATGAACGAAGTTGCATATTTTCCTCAAATAGAATCTATAAAAAAGGCGAAAGAAAACATCAAAAAAATAATCTCAGAAACCCCCTTACAAAAAAACTTACGTCTTTCTAATGAGTTTGATTCTAACATTTTTCTAAAAAGAGAAGATTTACAAATTGTCCGCTCTTATAAACTAAGAGGTGCATTTAACAAAATCCAAAGTTTACATTCTCAAAGTAAAGTTAACAACGGCGTTGTGTGTGCTAGTGCAGGAAATCATGCACAAGGTGTTGCATATTCTTGTAGCATTCTAAAAATAAAAGGTGTCATTTTTATGCCAATTACTACACCTAAACAAAAACTTGAACAAGTACAAATGTTTGGAGGCGACTATGCTGAAATAAAATTAGTTGGTGACACTTTTGATGATTCTAAAAATGCTGCTATCGCTTATAGCCAAGAAACCAATGCTGCATTTATACACCCATTCGATGATCCTTTAATTATAGAAGGACAAGCAACTGTTGGACTAGAAATTCTACAACAATTGGAGAATAAAATAGATTATGTTTTTGTTCCAATTGGTGGCGGAGGTTTAGCTGCTGGTATTTCAGCTGTATTTAAGCAACTATCTCCTGAAACAAAGCTAATTGGAGTAGAACCAAAAGGTGCTCCTTCTATGAAAACATCTATTAAAAATGATTGCAATACAGAATTAGATAAGATAGATAAATTTGTTGACGGTGCTGCTGTTCAAAAAGTAGGAGAGTTAACATTTGATATATGTAAGAATAACTTACACGACTGTATTACTGTTGATGAGGGAAAAGTTTGTGATATAATTCTACAAATGTACAACAGAGATGCTATTGTGTTAGAACCTGCTGGTGCATTATCTGTTGCCGCATTAGAAAAATACAAAGAGAAGATAAAAGGAAAAAATGTTGTTTGTATTCTAAGTGGGAGTAATAATGATATTACTAGAATGGAGGAAATAAAGGAACGTGCCTTGTTATTCAATGGTTTAAAACACTATTTTATTATCAATTTCCCTCAAAGAGCTGGAGCGTTAAAAGAATTAGTAAACGAAGTATTAGACTCAAGTAATGACATAAGTTATTTTCAATATATAAAGAAAAATAACAAAGAAACTGGGCCTGCTGTTGTTGGTATAGAATTAGATAAAAAAGAAGATTTTGATAGTTTAATTTTTCGTTTAAAAAATCATAATTTCGAATATCAGTACCTAAATACAGACAATAAACTATTCTCATTAATGATAGGTTAATTTATAAAATAAATCTATATCTCATTGATTTATAAAAAAATAATTGCTTAATATCATTTTATTTCTTACATTGTTATAACAATTCACACAAAATAAAATGATATGAAAACAATTAAAACACTTATGCTAGGAGGAATTTTAATACTTGCTTCTTGTGGAGAAAAATCTGATTTACCACAATACAAAGTAGAAGAAGCAATATTAGACGTTTATAAATATAGAGCAGAAAAACCAGATTCTTTATTTGCTAAGATGGAAGGTGTTCAAGTAAATGATGTAATGGCTCCAGTAAAACAATTTGGTCCAGTAGATGTTTATAATCTAGAGAAAGTAACACCATTAGATGATGGTGATAAAACAGTTTACGAGGCTGTTTATAAAGTTTCTTTTAAAGGAGCAGAAGGAACAGAAACATTTAAAGTAAAACGTATTAAAAAACTTGACGGAATAGTTGTTGGTTATTCAAGCGACATTAAACCTGTCACTGCAAAAGTAGATTCAGCTAAAACAACTGTAGATTCAGCTCAAGTAAAAAAATAACTATAACAAAATTCATTTTTTGTTATTAGTTTTTCAAAAAAATTGTATATTCGTTGAAAATAATGAAACAAAATAGTTTAAATACAATCACAATTACGATTATCTCTGGTAAAAACACCTAGGGGGAGTATCTTTTTGTATTTAAATTAAATCTTATAAAAAAAGCATCTTCTCAAAATTGAGAAGATGCTTTTTTTATGTCAAAAATCTAACTTATGAAAATTTTAAAATTTGGAGGGACATCTGTCGGAAGTGTAAGCAGCCTTCAAGCTGTTGTGGAAATTGTTAAAAAAGAAAAAGAACAAAACAATCCTATTGTTATGGTTGTTTCTGCTGTTCATGGAATGACCAATTTATTAACTAAAATGGCAAAAGATGCTTCTTTAGGAAAATTAGACACAAATGATTTAGATCTTTTTCAAGAAAAGCATTTCGAAATTATTAGAGCATCTATTGATGTAAAAAATCAAAATCCAATCATTACAAAATTAAAATTATTAATGAATGAATTGGAAGAGTTATTACATGGTATTGCAGCATTAAAAGAACTAAGCGCACAATCTAAAGATTTAATAATTAGTTTTGGAGAGCGCTGTAGTACATTAATGATTTCTAAAATTTTAGAACAATCCATAGAAAATGTACAACCAATTGATGCTTCTCACTATATTTTAACAGACAATCATTTTGGTCAAGCACAAGTTAACGAAGAAGTTACTTTTAACAATATAAGAAAATTAGTTGAAGAAAATTCTGATAAACTATTAGTTGTGACAGGATTTATTGCTGCTAATAAAGATGGGCGATTAACAACATTAGGAAGAGGTGGTTCTGATTATACTGCAGCATTAATAGGTGCAGCACTTCATGCAGAAGAAATTCAGATTTGGACAGATGTTGATGGTATGATGACGGCTGATCCTCGTTTAGTTAGAAAAGCATTCTCTTTAGAGAATTTATCGTATACAGAGGCTATGGAATTATCTTATTTTGGTGCAAAGGTGATCTATCCACCAACAATGACGCCTGCTTTTAAACTGAACATTCCTATTGTGATTAAAAATACATTTAATCCAAATTTTCCAGGAACTAAAATTCAGTTAGAATCTTCTGTAACAAAATTCCCAATAAAAGGAATTTCCTCTGTAAATGAAATTTCATTAATCAATATAAAAGGAAGCGATTTAGTTGGAAAATTAGGTTTCAGTGGGCGTTTATTTTCTTTGTTAGCACAACATCATATTAATATTGTATTAATCACACAATCTTCTTCAGAACATAGTATTACATTGGCTATTCATCATAACGATTTAGAAGATGCGAAGCATTTAATAGAAAACGAATTCTCTTTAGAAATACAAGCAAAAAGATTAGAACCTGTTGAGGTTGAACAAAACCTTGCAATTATTGCAATTGTAGGAGAAAACATGAAAAGAACTACTGGTGTTTCTGGTAAGTTATTTTATGCATTAGGTCGAAATGGAATAAATGTTAGAGCAATTGCACAAGGATCATCTGAATATAATATATCTGTTGTAATTAATGAGAAAGATTTATCAAAAGCATTAAATACTGTTCACGATGCTTTCTTTAACCATCTAAACAAAACAATTCATGTTTTTAATGTTGGTGTTGGAAACATTGGTTCTACTTTCCTAAATCAATTAGAAAAACAAAAAGACTTTTTAGCTGAAAATAACGACATCGAAATAAAATTAGTTGGATTAGCTAATTCTAAAAAAATGGTTTTTGATGAAAATGGTATTGATTTATCAAATTGGAAACAAGCATTAAAACAAACAGATACAGTTGTAAACTTAAACGATTTTATTTCTACAATGAAATGTTTCAATTTACCAAACTGTGTTTTTATAGATAATACTGCGAGTTCTGTTTTACCATCATTCTATAAACAAATATTTGAGCATAGTATTTCCATCGTAACATGTAATAAAATTGCGAATTCATCTAGTTACAAAGACTATTTCGAATTAAAGCAAACTGCTCGTCAACATGGAGCAAAATTTATGTATGAAACAAATGTTGGTGCAGGATTACCAATTGTAAATGTTTTAAAAGATTTACAAATGAGTGGTGATAAAATTGTAAAAATTGAAGCTATTCTTTCTGGAACTATCTCTTACATTTTTAATCACTTTAAAGGCGAAAACTCTTTTGGAAATGTTGTAAAAGAAGCACAAGAATTGGGCTATACAGAACCAGATCCTCGAGATGACTTAAGCGGTGTAGATTTTATGAGAAAAATGTTGATTTTAGCACGTGATGCTGGGTATCATGTAGAAGCTGAAGACGTTGAAATAGCATCAATTTTACCTCAAAAATGTTTAGAGGCAGAATCTGTAGAAGACTTTTATAAAAGTTTACAAGAAGAAGATGCTTATTTTGAAGAAATAAAACAAAGAGCTGAAAAAGAACAAAAAGTAATTCGATATATCGGAATTTTAGAAAATGGAAAAATTTCTATTTCATTAGATTTAGTAAATTATCAACATCCTTTCTATTCACTATCTGGAAGTGATAATATTATTTCATTTACAACAGAACGTTACAAAGAAAGACCACTTGTTGTAAAAGGACCAGGAGCGGGAGCAGAAGTTACTGCTGCGGGCGTTTTTGCAGATTTAGTAAATGTTAGTTCTATAAAATAAAAAGCATGGAAAATATTTTAAAACAAGATTATAAATTAGATCAAACTAAATTTTTAAACCAAGTCCATGTATTTGCTCCTGCTACAGTTGCTAATATGATTTGTGGATACGACATTTTAGGTTTTGCTGTAAATGAGCCAGGAGACGAAGTCATTTTAAGAAAAACAGAAGAGCTTGGTATCACTATTTTAAACATAACGGGTGATGATGGTAAATTACCATTAGATCCATTTAAAAATACTGTTTCACATTCTGCATGGAAATTATTTTGCGATTTAGGATTAGATGAATCATTTGGTTTATCTGTAGAATTACATAAAAAAATGCCTATTGGTAGTGGACTAGGATCTAGTGCTGCAAGTACAGTTGCTGGAGTTTTTGCATTAAACGAATTATTAGGAAAACCTCTTTCTAAAGATCAATTATTACCTTATTGTATGGAGGGTGAACGTTTAGCATGCGGTTCTGCTCATGCAGACAATGTAGCTCCTTCTTTATTTGGTGGTATAACATTAATTCCTTCTCACGAACCGCTTATCGTTCGTTCGTTACCAGTTCCAGAAGAGTTATATGTTGCATTAATTTATCCAAAGGTAGATGTTCCTACAAAAGAAGCTCGCCGATTAATTAAAAACAACGTTCCGTTAGAAAAAGCTGTAAAACAATGGGGAAATATCGCCAGTTTAATTGCTGCTATTTACGAGAACGATTATGATGAAATTGGACGCTCTATGCAAGACGAAGTTATAGAACCTCATCGTTCTTTGCTTATTCCATATTTCGATGACATGAAAAAAATTGCATTAGAAAATGATGCATTAACATTCGGAATTTCTGGATCTGGACCAACCGTAATGGCACTTACAAAAAGTGAGCAAATTGCCGAAACTATTGTTTCAGAAATCGAAGAATTTCTAAATCAAAAATCGATAGAATATTTCTCTTACGTTTCTAAAATAAATCAACAAGGACCCTACCTAAAAAAATAATAAAATGAAATTTTACAGTACAAATAATTCAGAAAATAGTGTAAATTTTAAAGAAGCTGTTTTTCAATCTCTACCAAAAGACAATGGTTTATACATGCCTCAAAGTATAGATGCATTAGATGAAGAATGGTTAAATTCTATCGAAAATTATTCTTTCACAGAAATCGCTCAAAAAATTAGTCATCAATTATTAAAGGACGATTTTACAGAAGAAGAAATAAATAAAATTATAAACGAAGTTGTTAATTTCCCTACTCCATTACAGTTCTTAGAAAAAGACTTAGCTGTTTTAGAATTATTTCACGGACCTTCTTTTGCTTTTAAAGATTTCGGCGCAAGATTTATGAGTCGCATCATGGCTCATTTTTCTAAAAAAGAAGATCAATTGCTAGATGTCTTAGTTGCGACTTCTGGCGATACAGGAGGAGCTGTTGCATTGGGTTTTCTTGATGTTGAGGGGACACGCGTAACAATTTTATATCCTAAAGGAAAAGTTTCTCCTATACAAGAATTACAATTAACAGCAAATGGAAAAAACATTAGAGCAATAGAAGTTGACGGAACTTTTGATGATTGTCAGCATTTAGTTAAACAAGTATTTCTTAATGAAGAATTACAACAACAACTAAATTTAACTTCTGCTAATTCTATTAATATTGCGCGTTTAATTCCACAATCTTTTTATTATTTCGAAGCATTTGCTGAAGCAAAAAGCCAAGGATTCGAAAATGTATCTTTTGTTGTTCCAAGTGGAAATTTCGGAAATATTACGGCTGGTGTATTAGCCTCTAAATTAGGTTTAAAAGTTGATAAATTTATTGCTGCTACAAATGCAAACGACACAGTTCCTGCTTTTTTAGAAACTAATATTTATCAACCAAAACCATCTGTACAAACATTATCTAACGCCATGGATGTTGGAAACCCAAGCAATTGGACACGTTTAATGGCTTTCTTTAATAACGATGTCAATCTATTAAAAGAGAAAATAGAATCTTATTCTTTTTCCGATAAAGAAACACAAAAAGCTATAGAAGAAATCTACCAAGCCTATACTTATATTGCTTGTCCACACACAGCAATTGCGTGGTTGGCGGCGAAAGATTATCAAGCAAAAAAATCAAATGATAAAGAAGCTGTTTTATTTTTATCGACTGCACATCCTTGCAAATTCCCTGAAGTTTTCTCGGAAGAAATTCGTTCTAAAATAACTTACCCAGCATCTTTAGAAGAATTAAAAAATAAACCAGCCAATAAAGTATTAATGAATAATGATTTTGATTCTTTAAAAAATTGGTTAATTAACAACAAGTAATAGCATATATTTTATTTGGGCGACTGCCAGGCTTTCCACTTTATCTTTTGTTCGCTAGATCGCTACACAAAAGGATATCGTTACAATCCTTGTCGCAAGAAGAGTTATGATAAAGAAAATTAAATTGAAAGCGAATTTACTTGAATAAACAAATGCCAATTGCGTTAGTGATTGCAATGAAAATCCTTTTTTAAAACGAAGTTCTACGTAGTTTTTAAAAAAGATTGTAATGGAAAGCACGCCCGAAGGGAACGTCCAAAACAAGATAAATTAATAAAAGCTGTTTCTCACGAAACAGCTTTTATTGTTATAAGTTAATTTTAACTTCGCTTAATTGCTGAAGCTCATCTTGCGTAAAAATCCTATAATTTACTTTGAATGTTTTTCCCAAAGGAACCTCCAAAGAGAAACCACCCGCACCAATTGCATCAATAACATCCAATTCGAAATGCGCATGTTTCCAATATTCAAATAAATCTTTGTCTACCCAAAATTCAACTCCTTCTATTTCGCCGATGCAAACATCTTTGTAACGAAGGTAAAATTCACCTTTTCTGAAACATTGTGGCTGCGTACCTTCGCAACAACCACCAGCCTGATAAAGCATTAAATCTCCATGTTTTTCTTTTAATTCTAACAAAAGATCTTTTGCTTTGGCTGTTAAATCAACTCTATTCATAATTCATATTTTTTGTTGATTTTAATGAGATTATTCTCTAAAAGAATCCTAATTTTTTCTTGCTATAAGAAACTAACATATTCTTTGTTTGACGGTAATGATCTAACATCATTTTATGATTCTCACGTCCAATACCAGATTGTTTGTAACCTCCGAATGGAGCCCCTGCTGGGTAACTATGATATTGATTAACCCATACCCTACCTGCTTGTATTGCGCGAGGAACTTGGTATAATTGGTGAGCATCTCTAGTCCAAACACCAGCACCTAAACCATAAATAGTATCATTTGCAATTTTGATAGCTTCTTCCTCATCTTTAAAAGTTGTAACGGCTAATACCGGCCCGAAAATTTCTTCACGGAAAATTCTCATTTCGTTTGTACCTTTAAATAATGTTGGCTTAATGTAATATCCAGCTTCACATTCTCCTTGTAAATGGTTGGCATCTCCTCCTGTTAATACTTCTGCTCCTTCTTCTTTTCCTAATTTTATATAACCTAAAATTTTGTCATATTGAATTTGAGAGGCTTGTGCTCCAATCATTGTTTCTGGATCTAGCGGATTTCCTGCTTTTATAGCATTTACACGGGCTACAACTTTTTCTATAAATTTATCGTAGATAGATTCCTGAATCAACAAACGAGATGGACATGTACAAATTTCACCTTGATTTAAAGCGAATAATACTGCTCCTTCTACGGCTTTGTCTAAGAAATCGTCGTCATGATCCATTACAGATTCAAAGAAAACATTTGGAGACTTTCCTCCTAATTCTAATGTAACTGGAATAATATTTTCTGTTGCATATTGCATTACAAAACGACCAGTTGCTGTAGATCCTGTAAATGCTGCTTTAGATACTTTAGGATTTGTTACTAATGGGCGTCCTAACTCTCCTCCGAAACCATTTACAATGTTTACTACTCCTTTTGGAATTAAATCTCCGATAAGCTCTATTAAATATAAAATAGAAATTGGTGTAGATTCTGCTGGTTTTAATACTACACAGTTCCCTGCTGCTAAGGCTGGTGCTAATTTCCAAACTGCCATAAGAATTGGAAAGTTCCATGGAATAATTTGTGCGACAACACCAAGTGGCTCATGAACAATAATAGAAACAGTGTCTTTGTCTAATTCGTTTATAGAACCTTCTTCTGCTCTAATCACCGACGCAAAATATCTGAAGTGATCTATTGCTAATGGAATATCCGCATTTAATGTCTCGCGAACTGGTTTTCCATTATCATATGTTTCTACAGCTGCAATTTCTTGCAAATTTTCTTCTATACGATCTGCAATTTTATTCAGAATAATACTACGTTCTGTTGCAGATGTTTCGCTCCAAGATTTAAAGGCTTCATGCGCTGCATTAACAGCTAATTCTAAATCTTCTTCCGAAGAATGAGCTGCTTTTGTAAATACTTTTCCTGTAATTGGCGTAACCACATCAAAATATTTTCCATTTTTTGGCGCTACGAATTCACCATTAATATAGTTCCCATATTCCGATTTAAAACTTGGAACATTTACTAAATTTCCCATATTTATATTATTTTTATTTAATTAATCTCTCTAAATTAATTCATTATAAAATCAATAAGTGTTTACAAAAAGTTAATTTTATTTGGTATAAATTTTGTAGATTTGCCATCCGTCCGTAGTGATACGGATTTACTTTATGGGGCTGACTGGTTTTGACAGCAGGGCCAATGGGTAAGTAAGCATGCAGTGATATGTTGTGTACTCACTTTAATCAGGCACTTCAACCTTTTAACTGGCAACGAAGAGTACGCTTTAGCTGCATAATTCTGAATTTTAGTAGGAATTCGCTACATCTATACAAGGTATAGAAGCTGAATGTCCCTCAAAAGCCTTGACTTACGGCGTTTGATTAAGGGACACGGGAAAGTAAGAATAGGAATCTTGGCGTTTCGAATAGATTCCGAAATTTAAGAAACTAAGCGTTTGACAGAGTGTTTATTCTCAGGATTTCGCCGACAATTAAAAATAAACTAAGCATGTAGAAAGCTTATTTGTTGCTTGTTTGGACGCGGGTTCGAATCCCGCCAGCTCCACACAAGCAACTTTTAGAAACACTAAAAGTTGTTAAACCCTCTAAAATAGAGGGTTTTTTTATGTCCATACTTTTTGGATGTATATGAAAATCGAGGAAAAATTGCTATTTCATCCCCTAATTCATCCCCTCGTATATCTGCTTTTATCCCACTTATAGAACGGAATTTTAAAAAATGGATATATGATAAACACCACATTTGTTTTGAAAGAGCCAAAGAGTAGCTCAGAAACGATCATTTATTTGGTTATTCGTTGGGATGGTTTACAAATGAAAATTTCAACTAAACAGAAAATTAATCCTAAGTTTTGGAACAAGGAAAGGTTAAAGGTAAAAGAAGTTGTTTCAGAAAATAATCATCAACTTATCAACAAAGAGTTGGTAGAGATTGAAAAAGTCGCTTATGCTATGTTCAAAAGCTTCACGGAAACATTTAAGAGAAAGCCAAACACAGAAGAGTTAAAAAACTTAATCGAGCAGGAATATTTTCAGAATAATCCAATGTTTAAGAAGGTCGATCAAAAAACGATTTTGGATTATTTTGATGATTATATTGAAACAATAAAGTCAACAACAGAACATACAACAGTTCAAAAGTACAAACAAGCCAAAGATAACTTTTCAGCCTTTCAGAAGCATAAGAAGCGTTTATATAATACAGAGATGATTGATTTGAAGTTTAGAAATGAGTATGTAGAATATTTAATCGAGGATAAGAAATATGCTCCAACTACTGTTTATCGTAAAATGAAGTTTTTGAGAACGGTTTTATACTTTATTGAAAACTTAGGCATCAAGGTTAATCCATTTTTACATAATAGCAGATTTTTGACGAAAGATATCGAAGTAGATAACATCGCTTTGAGTGAAAATGAGATAGATGAAATGGAAAGGTTAAATCTATCTGATAATAAAAGGTTGGAACAAGTAAGAGATTTGTTTTTAGTCGCATGTTATACAGGTCAAAGATTTTCAGACCTCAACAAAATAAATCAATCAAACATTATTGATGATGAGTACATAGCAATACGACAGCAGAAAACTAATGAGCAATTAACTCTTCCATTGCTGAAAGTTGTAAAAACAATTCTTGTAAAGTATAGTTATAAGCTTCCGAAAATTTCCAATGTCAAGTTCAATGAGTACATCAAAGAAGTTGCTTATTTATGTGAAACATTGAAAAAGCCATACAATGGAGATATAAAAAAGTCACGATATCAAATGGTAAGTAGCCATACAGCACGCAGAACCTTTGTAACGCTTAATTATGGAAAAGGAGTTGATTTAGATACATTGAAACTAGGTACAGGACATAAGCAAACTAAAACTCTACAAACATATATTAAAATGAATGATAAACAGAAAGCAGATTTGTTGAGGTCAAAACTTGAACCTAAAGAGAATCAAACAAAAGCAAAAGTTATTGATTTTAACAAAGCTGTAAACTTGTAATTTTTGTAAGAAGTTACTATGGTAGATTACAGGCTCAGGAGGTATAATAGAGAGAATAATGATATAAAATAATCCTGAGCTTTTCAAAAATAATATTTAACTACTATTTTTACAATAATACAAAAGTTACAAATTATGGAAAAAGAGAAAAAGATTTATCATTTTAAAGAAATAGTTCAGGATTCTGATGATATTAAATATAGATTGCTAAAAAATGAAGCAATAGAATTTAAGGAATTAATATTTGAATCTTATATAATTGATAACTATTTATCAGCTAGTTGTTTTATGATAGACTTTACTCACTTTTTAATTCCTGAACCTATTTATAACTTATTAGAACAATTATTTAAAAAATATGACATCGAAAATAAATTTTTAGAGCTTTTGCAAATTGGAATAATTTTTCAACATATTTACTCTGAGTCATTTGAATTACATAAAATTGAAAAAAAATACTATTTAAACCAATATTTTAATTCTGTAAATAGAGATATGAAGGAATTTAAAGCTTATCTAAATGAAAGTAACGAATCAAGTATAACTAATTTAAAGGCTAATTTTAAATTCGGAAATAAAACATATTCAATTGAAAATCCTTTTATAAATAAACTGATTTTTGATGAATTAGATAAATATTTTACAGATGAGTATATTGCCAAGTTTGAAAATAAAATTAACTATTCTATACGTTATAATTCAATAAAAGAAGAAATGTATAAGGTTATTGATGAAAAGATTAATTTGTTAAAAACAAAAAATACATTCATAGCAAAGTTTTGTTCTATTCTCCAAATACCAATAAAGGATGGTGATGCTTCAAATTGTCAAATTAATTTCGAAATATTGAGAATTTCTAGTTTCTATACTCCTTCATTTCAAAGAAATATTAATAGAGCATTGAAAAGGTAACTAAATTCTTTTTCTGAACAAACTTCTAGTTACTATATTGTTATACAAATGATTGTAAAATTTTAAATCTTTGCATCAGCATTCAAGAAAACTAAAAGCTGAATGCATTTTTTATTTTGAATTTAAATTTTAAGGAGAACGGCTTGTTCTCCAACCTACCGAATTTCGGAGGATTAAGTTATTTAGACAAAGAGTCTAAAGTAGATTTGGAAATTTTTTCACAAGGCGAGACAGTTGATTCACAAGATGGGTTAGCTATTACCACAGAGGAAACTGAATTTGTAATACCTGATGATGGAAAATTTCCACAGAAGGTATTTGATTTAGCTCCTGAATTTTTAAAGCCCTTGTTAGATACTTTTACAGGGAGGGAGAAAGACATTGTCCTTCTTTCAAGTTTAACTCATCTTAGCGCGATTTTTCCAAAAGTGTTCGGGTATTACAGGGATGAACTTTTTTATCCAAATCTTTATTTGTTTGTTATTGGACAAGCAGCCACAGGTAAATCAAAGTTATCAACTGGCGAGAAGATTATTCAAAAAGTTAAAGAAGTGATTCTTACAAGAAATTCTAACTTTTTCATTCCTGCTAACAGTAGTAGTGCTAAATTACAGGAAAAATTGTCAGACTCGTTCTCGGATGGAAGTTACATTCATGACAATGAAGCAGATACTTTATCGTTCGTTTTAAAAAAAGAGTGGGGAGACTACTCGGAGATATTACGTAAAGCGTTCCAACATGAACGCATAAGCATTTCTCGTAAATCATATCCAGAAATAATCTGTGAAAATCCTAGGCTCACTGTAGCTATTTCAGGAACAGAAGGACAGTTAAAACCATTGATACAGTCAAGGGAAAATGGACTGTTCAGTAGGATTATGTTCTATACCTACTTTGAGAAACCTGAATGGAATGATGGTTCTTATATAGGTAATCGCAGACAAGAAATTAATAATCTCAACGACTATATATTCAATGTATATGAGGTTGTAAATTATTTAGAACGAGAATTTTATCTTAATGAAGATCAACTAAATTATTTTAATGATTTTTTTGAGGGCTATTTTAATGTTGTACAAGAAATTAATGAAAATTTGGTTGATATTGTTATGCGACATGCTATTATGATGTTTCGAATTTTGATGCTTTATACCATTTTTGAAAAAACTGATGAGTTTACAGAAGAAATGGATAGATTCGAATGCTCTGATAGAGCAATTGAGTTTATGAAGGCTATTTTACCTTATTTATTACGAAATTCAATTGATACAGCTGGTTTGTATGATAGGTCAGTGGATTTGAAAGACTCAGACTCAGAAATTTTAAAACTGTTACCTCAAAATTTTAAAAGGGGAGAAGCAGTAAAAATTGTCGTAGAGAAATTATCTGTTAGCGAAAGCACTGTTGACAAGGCGTTAAGAAGCTTGCTTAGACAAGGCGTGTTGAGAAAGTCGGGCTCGATATATTCAGTACTTAATTAAAGATTAAGGAGGTTGAAAAGCCTCCTTATTAATTTTTGGAAACTAAAAAAACAACATTGGTTAACAAAGCAGATTTTGTTTTATATTTGCTTCAATAACATATCGAAAAACTAACGTGAAGCGTTAACTAAAATCTTACCTATAGGAATCTGGTACATTCAAAATGAGGAGTAAGGTTAAGTTGATTCTCGCGTCCTTTATATTATAAGGGCGTGGGTTTCGCTTATCTATGCCTCAAGGCTTACCAGAGCCCCTATAGATAGATAAGAGTTCCGAGCCTACGCCTTCTTTTATTATCTAAATCATCTATTTAGGCTCATTAGATACTACATATATATGAGCACATTTTTACTTATTTTGTCTGTATTCTTTTTGTACTTGTCTACATTCTTTATTACAGATACAAAACGAAGATTTAATCGATCTAAAAGCTATAATAACCATTTGAAGTATGAATATAGAAATGGAGATTTAAACAATAATACTATAATAACTTATTTGAAATTTTTTAGTGAAATACTTATGTGTTTTCCTCTTATAAGTCTTATTGGTTGGGATTGGTATTTTATTGTCCCTATTAGCTTTGTATTAAGTCAAATAGTTTTACCAATTATGTTTACTCCGATTATGTTTTTGATATACCCTCCAAATCAAATATTAAATTTAGATGGGGTTTATAAATATTATTATACGTTAGTCGTTTTTGGATTAATTGCTTATGTGACTCCTATTTATTTTATGACTGATGAAATATCAATATTTGACTTTAGTACAGGAAATATCATATTGTCTCTCATCGTAATAATAATCTTTGTTTCAGCAATTTTAGTTTTTAATAATAAATCTTCAAAAGTTAGTATGCTTGAAAAGTATGAGTTTTTGATTTCTAGTTTATTATCAAAGCCTAATATGGAAATTTTATCAGATGTTCCTTCTAAAACAGAAATTGGATACTTATTTCTTGGAGATTGTCTTATGAAGATTGTTTTGGAGGAAAAGAATGATAAATTGAATATCATGTATCACACAAAGCATAGAGGAGGAGCTAATTCAAAAGAGTGGAATTTTGATACAATAATGGATCAGCAGAAAATTTATGATGAGATTCATGACTATATCTATAGCTAAAGAAAGTTACGAAAATGCAAATAACAAATCAATAACTATTACAATTAAATTATGAAGAAAATTATATTAGCAAACACATTGGCTAAAGTTTGGTTTTACCTAATCATTATATTTTTAGTTTTATCAATATTAGTTGGATATATAAATAATAACAATGAATATAATCTGAGTATACTAGGTTTTATTTCAGGAGTTATTTTACCTTTAATTGTATTTTACTTTTTTATACAATTATTATTCAAACCATTAAAGCGAAATAGACAATTATATAATGACTTTCTTAACGGAAATAATATTGATAAGTATTCGAAGAATAGGACTTGGGTAATGATTTGTACAATTTTAATAACGATTATATTTATCTTACCAACATTAGGATTAATTCTTTCATTGACAATAACACAGTTTATATCTTTATCAAAACAGAAGAATATAATTACATAAATTTTAAAACCTCAGCTAATTTTTAGTTGAGGTTTGTTTTTGTAAAAATTGTACACTTTGTAAACCTGTAATTTATGTAACAATAAATTAATATAGTTTTAATTTATTTGCAAGCTCAGGAAGGTAAAAAAAGGATATATAATTTAGAAATATATTAAAAATATAAGTGTGTAACATAATAATTTTACAAGGGTTACAACTTTTACAAAAAGTACAAATTTTGTAAATTTAACCTATATCTTTATCACAACTCCTGAGCTTGGTAGCTATCTATAAATCTAATTTAGAATCTAACCTAGAAATTGATTAAAAACTATACTTAGAAACAGCGGATAAAATCTATATTAACATAACTTGTTGTTATAGTCGCCTACGGGCTATCGGGGACAAGCCCACTATAACCAAATTATGTTAAATATATTTTGAGAGTTATATATTTATCGTTTCAAAATAATAAATATCATTCTAGAAAATTGAGTTATTTTATAAAGAGTTACAGCAAATAAAGCTATATAAAATGAAAAAATAAGAACCCTAGGATAAAAAATAATAGAATGTATAGTTAAAAATTCAGGTAATTTATTGTTAATTAGGATTATTATGAAAGATAATGTTATTATTATTATGTTCAAATATAATAAGCTTTTACAAAATTTTATAAACCTTTCATATGTATGATTGCTTTTGAATTTATCAAACAAATATAGGCATCCAACAAATATTCCAAAAAATATTGAGGATACATCAATTAATTTATCATTGAATAAACTTGTCGAATCTGAGTATTGTAATTCTAATATATTAGATAAAATAAAACAGACAAAAAATATTAGCCAAGGTATTATGAGCTCGATAGTTTTTCGAACTTTTTTTTGAAATATTTCACGTTTATTTTCATTTGAAATCATAAATAATCTGATAATATCGAGAATTCTTTTTCGTACACTTTGATTATTTCTTTTTTTCTATCCTCTTTTTGTAAGTTAGAATCTAATCTTGGTACATCTAATTTGAAATTACAAAAATATACATCGCCAATTAAATCTATTGGAATTTTTTTATTAGAATATTCAGAGTCATAACCACAAACTTCTACTGTATCAATATTTGACCTAATTTGTCCAAGCTTTAGTAATTTTCCTAAATTTCGTATGATTGGTTCAATCTTATTCTTATATAGACCACCTTCTTTGATGCTTTCTACTTTGAATTCAATTTCTGCATAATCACTATTTAAAGTAGCCGCTTTTTCTATTTCAGGCATAAATTCTAATTCTACCAAATCTTTGGTTGATGAATTTACCTCTTTATAATTTTTTAGTAATTCTTTTGGTTGATAAACTTTTAATTTAAAACTTTTATAATGTTGCATTTTTAACGCTCTTTCATATTCATTTTTTCTAAAAATTGTTGAAAAATCTAAGTCAAATGAACATTCATTTTTTAGATTTTCAGATTTTAAATAAGAATCATATAAAAACTCTTTGAAAACATCTAAATAAATACTATTCTTATTAACTTCATAGAACAAAGTTTTTAAGCTTTTAGAATATAAGAGAATATTTCCATAAGCAATACCCTCTTCATTACTAACATCTAGAGCTGAAATTTTTTTACTTTTTTTATTAATTTTGGCTGGTAAATCCTTATCCATAATTGATCGAATAAATCCGATTAAAATATCATTTTCATTTTCAATGACTTCAAAATGAACTGATTTCCCTCTTACTCTTAATTCCTTTCCATTTATATCTTTATGGGTTAAAATTTCTTCGAAATTATATTTATTTTTAGAGTTTTCAGAATAACGTAAAGAAATATGAACAGTATCGACCTTACAATTCTTAGTTTTTTTCATAGTAATTTATTAAATATTCAACCTAAAATTATATAATGCAATATAGTAATTAAGTGATAAATAATTTATATAATTTTTTATATATCTCATAAAGTTATTTACACAGTAATGAATAATATTTTACTACAATTACAAACTTTACAATTTCTACAAAAATTTTTTATAAAATTTTCGAACACGTAAACTACCTTCAAATAACCCCCGTCTATTTTTGGAGAATTTAGAATCCCCCGTACCTCTTTATAGAAATATGGTTTTTTCTGGTGGATTTATTCATCCTCCTGTGATTCTAAATTAATGTTTAACAACGTAGAGGTAAACGAAAGAGCTTGTTTTGAACACTAAATCAGTAAACAATTTTATCCCTACACTAAAATAATATAGCCAAAAATGAAGGTATCAGAAATTAAAATATCATATACAAATGATGTTGATGAAATAATTAAAGTATTGGGAAGTAGCGAAGTTTATCAAGTTCTTAAATCTAATTGGGATATGGATACAATTGAGTTACAAGAGGAATTTAAGTTATTGTTATTAAATCAAGCTAATCAGGTATTAGGTATAAAAAGCTTGTTTAAAGGAGGTGTAAGTAATTGTAGTGTTGATGTTAGATTAATTATGAGTTTAGTTCTTAAAACGAATGCATCAGGCCTTATCATATCTCATAACCATCCAAGTGGTAATCTAAAAGCAAGCGAATCAGATAAACGTATAACCTCTAAAATAAAAGAATGTTGCGAGTTATTTGATGTTAGATTATTAGACCATATTATTATGGCTAAAAATTCATACCTTAGTTTTGCAGACGAAGGAATTCTTTGATTTAAAGAAAATATACGAGTAGGATTGGAGATGAGATTTGAAAGAATCATCCCCTTTAGAAGGTTTTAAGAGCTAAACGATTGATATATAAAACATATCTGGAATCCCGCCAGCTCCACTAAAAACTTCTCATTTTTTGAGAAGTTTTTTTATAAAACAAACACTTCTAATAAAGTGCTTTAAACCAACATTTTAATTTGAAATAAGTCATTACTAAATATATTATAAAAGTAATGGAAGCATTTAAACTTATTTTAGGAGAAGCACATAAACAAATTAACATAGAAGTGGTTAATTTTCATGCATTAATTGAAGACACTGATGTGCTTTTTAATAAAGAAAGTTATTTATTTATTGAACCAGATTCTAAAACAATCAACATTGCCCGAATTAAATTATTAAAAAATCTAAATAATCATTCTATTCATGAAATTGAATTGCATCAACAGATTATTAATTTAATTGACTTAACTTTTTTTGATAATATAAATCAAGAAACGGGTTTAACTGATAATTCCTTTTATTTCTTTTGTTATCTTATTAAACTTTTTTTTGTTTCAGATGGAAAAAATTCAAGTTTGACTAACTTTATTCATATAGAGAAAAAAGAGTTTATATTGAATATTTATGAATATATTTTAGATAAAATAGAGATTCTATCTGTTGTTGAAAATAAGAACTATTCTTATAAAAAACGAATTGTTGAAATCTTATACGAAATCAATAACTATATTCTTAAGTTTAGAATACTAGATGTTATTACAGTTAATAAACATCGAGATAAAATTCTTAATAATCTTGGTAATATCAATACATATAAAAAAGTCTATTTTGATTTTTCTTCTTCTCAATTTATAAATCAAGACAACAATCAAATATTAGGTTTTTTGTGAAGGAATAGAATCAATCTTATAATCTGAAAACAAACAATTATAAACTTATCGTAGGTAAAATTAAACAACTACTTATTATGGTTTTCCATAAGGTATATAGTTTATAATTTATTAATTTTAGATTTATTATATAATACATCATTAACACTTATAAATAATTAATCAAAAGAATTTTAATACTAAAAATGAAGAATTTTATTAAACTTAGCTTATTATCTTGTTGTTTTATATTTTCATCTTGTAATAACGATGACAACGGATCTATTAAAAATCAATCGAATAATCTTGAGAATGATATTATAGGAAAATGGGTTCCTTACGAAGTAAAAGTAAATAATAATGGTGCTAAATACGATGACCATGAAAGTTGTGGTTTTGACTATTTACAATTCAATAAAGATCTGACTTATAAATACGTTGATATATTTGATTGTAAAGAAGAAATTGAAAATGGTACTTATATTTTAAATGCGAAAGAAAATAAAATAACAGTAAAAGTTGGTGTAATAAATAGAGAAGGGTTTGTTAGAATATATACTTCTCCCAAAAAAGTTCTATCAGTAGAATTTATTTATGATTATGACGATGATGGTAAGGATGATAGTGTTGTAACTTTATACAATTACGAATCAATAAATAATTAAAAGTAAATTGTTACGCATCAAAAAAATTATCATTCTATTTTCAGTAATTTTTACCTCTGTTCTTTTTGCACAAGATAAATTGGTTATTAATTATAATTTCATTTATGAATTCGATTTATCTAAATCTACTGATCCTAAGACTGTAGAAACATTTAAAGAATCAAATAAAAATACTAGTGATTATATTTTAATTACATCAAAAGAAGAATCAATATTTAACAAAGTTGAAAAAATAGACAATAGTCAAAATAAAACGGGAGGTATCTCTACACCATCGGCAAATCTGTATAGTAATTTTAAAGATAATTATAGATTAGATAACTTAGAATTCCGAGGGAAGAAAATGTTGATAAAAGATTCTTTAACATCGTTTAAATGGTTTATACAAAAGGATAGTGGCGAAATTTTGGGATATAAAGTAAAGAAAGCTACAGCTAAAAGAAATAATATCACTTATGAAGCTTGGTATGCACCAAGTTTATCATTTAAATCTGGACCTGAATTCTATTGGGGATTGCCTGGAGTTATTTTGAAAGTAGCTGTAATAATGGATCAAAATGATGGAATACATAAACGATTTTATACTGCTACAGATATTAAAATTAATAATAAAGCCATTATTTTAAAACCAACTAAGGGAAAAGTGCTTACAAAAAAAGAGTTTGAAGATTATTTTAATGAATTATTTAGGATAGAAGCTGAAATAAAGAATAATAAAGTCAATACTAAAATTGATTAAGTTCTAAAATTAAGTAAGCATCTCCATAAATAATATAACCCCAGATCATTTAAATGGTCTGGGGTTTTTTGATAATTTCATGACATCAATCATAATTAAAATATGACACTAAAAAATGTCTTTTTCATCAAAACTATTTGAATTTTCATAAAATCAATATATCTTTATAGTAATATAATTTATAAAAGGACTATTTTATTTCTATACACAAAAACTATTTATAATGAGAATTTATCCCATAAATAGGGCGATTAAAAGAAATTTCATTTTATAAAAACAAATGAAAATAGTATCTTTCGTAGGTTTTAACACCGTTAAATACGTCAACCTTTGTATAAAATTAGCTAGCTGAAACTGCTAAATTTATATAATTATCTATGAATTAAGCTTTACGAGTTTTTTTATATACAGTTTTCTAATAGAAGACTGATGTAAAATATTGTTTTTAACGAAAGCTAATTTGATAGACAATGGAAGTATTTGAATTAACATTAAATGAATTGAATGAGTTCGCAATTGATTTTCACAAATTAATTGAGGATACGGATTTAGCTTCTAAACATGAAGAAAAAATATTCATTCGCCCCGACTCAAACAAAATGAATTTAGCTAGAATAAATTTGTTGTATAATATCAATTACAGTAAAATAGACGAAATTGAACTAAACAACCATATTATTAATTTAGTTAATTTATGTTTTTACGATAATATAAATGAAGAAACGGGATTAACTGATAATTCATTCTACTTCTTTTATTATATCATTAAATACTTTTATAAGTGTGATTATAAAAATGAAATAAAAGCTGAGTGTACAAATAATTTTAGTCATTTAGATAAACAGGAGTTTGTTATTACTATTTATAGATACATTTATGATAAAATAGAATTATTGTCTGTTAATGAGAATAAAAACTACCTGTACAAAAAACGATTAACAGAAATTCTACAAGAAGTTAATAGCTATATGATTCGTTTTAAAATAAAAGATATTAAAACGATTAATAAATATAGAGATCAGATTTTAAATAATTTAGGGAATATAAACAACCTAAAGAAAATCTATTTTGAATTGTCTTGTCGTCAATATTCAGATCAGAATGATTCACAGAAAATTCTTAATATAATAAAAGGGCAACCTAATAAATTAAGAAGTATTTAGAACATGTTTCAAATTTTATTTATAAAAAAATCCTGCTAAATTATTTCTTAGCAGGATTTTTTGTTTATTTTCTATTAACTAAAATTAGTTTTCGTCATCTTCAGCAGAATCTGGCTCATCTCTAAAACCTTCGATGAATTCTTCTTTTACCTTCAATTGAATTTGCTCTACAGAGTTTCGGTACATTTTTATAATTGTTCCCGTGTATTCATTTAAATCAATTAAATCTCCTTCAACTAATTCTTGATCATGGCAACATTCAGATATCAATCCAGCTAATGTGTCATAATGCTCACTTTCATCAAATCTAAAAGGAATTAAGCGGTTTATATCACTAATTGCATTGTGCGCATTAACATTATAAACACCTTCAGAAACACGAGAAACTATAGGATCTTCGTTGTCATACTCATCTTGTATTTCTCCTACTAATTCTTCTAAGATATCTTCTAATGATACAATTCCTGCAACTTCTCCAACTTCATTTGTTACAACAGCAATCTGCATGTGTCTTTTCTGAAATTGTTTCATTACATTTTTAATCAACGCATTTTCTGAAATAAAAATTGGTTCACGTAATAAACCTTCAATATCTGTTTGGTTTGGATTCTCTAATAATTGCTTAATTAAATCTTTCGCATAGATAATCCCTTTTATATTGTCAAATTCTTCTTCGTAAACAGGGTAACGAGAATATCCCTCGTTAATAGCAAAGTCTAATGCTTCTTTTACAGTTGTATTGATATTAATTGCCGAAACATTTTTACGTAATGTTTGAATATTCATTACACGACGATCATCAAATTCGAATACATTTTGAATAAGGTTACGCTCAGATTCTTCTATCGCTCCTCCTTCTGTACTTTCTGTAATAATCATTTTTAACTCTTCTTCTGTATGGATTTCACCTCCATGAATAGGATGAACTCCAAAAGCACGTAAAATAACATTTGCTAAACCATTCATTAAAATAATTAAAGGTTTACAAACAAAATAAAACGCACGAAGTGGCCAAGCTACAGTAAATGTAGTTTTTGCAGGATACTGAATTGCTAAAGATTTTGGTGCTAACTCTCCAAAAACAATGTGTAAAATTGTAATGATAACAAAGGCAGCTGGAAAAGCAACATTTTGTGCAATAGCTATCCAAGATGGAGACGTTAAACCTACAACTTCAAAAAGTTTAATAATAACCGGAGTTAAAGAGCTTTCTCCTACCCAACCTAAACCAAGCGAAGCTAAAGTAATACCTAGCTGTGTAGCAGCAAGATAAGAATCTAAATGTGTGACAATGATTTTTGCAGCGTTAGATGTTCTCTCGTTAATGTCTTGGTTAACCTCAATTTGAGAAGAACGTACTTTTACAATTGCAAACTCTGCTGCAACAAAAAATCCATTTAATAGGACAAGGAAAATAGTTAGCAAAAGTTTTGCTACTGAAATTTCATCTGTGACATTGTGATTAGCAACTAAAAACAATGTCGAAATCTGGGAGTATGTATCCATTCGTTGAATTTAATAACTGGCTTCGTTTTAGTTTTTTATGAGCCAGCAAATCATTACATCTAAATTAATAAATATTTTTAAAAATACAATGTTTTGATTTGAAGCAAATTTAAAAAAATTATCAATACAAAATTTATCTATTTCATTGCATTAAATAAATGATTAAAAAAATCACTAAATTTCCATTTCAAAAGAAGCTTCATAAATACATGCAAAATCAGGATTCAAATTATATCATTCAAGTTAAAAATCTTTCTATTTCCTTCGGAGATAAACAAGTTCTTAACAATGTAAGTTTTAATGTAAAAAAAGGAGATACTTTAGGTATTGTTGGTGAATCTGGTTCAGGTAAATCTCTTACATCGTTAGCTGTAATGGGTTTATTATCTCCAGCAGCTAAAATTAATCCGGAAAGTGAGATTCTATTTCGCTTACAAGATGAAATGATTGATTTATTAAAACTTTCTCCAAAAGAATTAGAAAAAATTCGTGGAAATGAAATGGGTATGATTTTTCAAGAACCTATGACGTCTCTTAATCCTAGTTTACGTTGTGGTGAACAAGTTGAGGAAGCGATTAAACTTCATTTAAAATTACCTAAAAGTCAACTTAAAAAAGAAATTCTTTCTCTTTTTGAGCAAGTAAAATTACCAAATCCCGAACGTATATACAAAGCTTATCCGCACGAGTTATCTGGTGGACAAAAGCAACGCGTAATGATTGCAATGGCTATTTCTTGTAAGCCAAAATTATTAATTGCAGATGAGCCAACTACAGCATTAGATGTAACCGTACAAAAAGCAACACTGGATTTACTTAAAGAGTTACAGGAAAAAAATGGAATGAGTATGTTATTTATTTCTCATGATCTTGGTGTAATTGCAAATGTTTGTGAAGATGTTTTAGTCATGTTTAGAGGTGATGTTGTTGAGCAAGGAAATGTCACTACCATTTTTAATAATCCGAAAGAAAATTATACCAAAGGATTAATTGCTTGTCGTCCTCGTTTAGAAGAAAGAGCGAAGCGTTTACCAACAGTAAAAGACTTTTTAACTAATCCTGATTATACAACAGAAGAATATACAACAGAAGAGCGAAAAGCATTTCACGAAAAAATATATCATCAAACTCCAATTTTAGAAGTTAAAAACTTAAAAAAGTATTTTTATCCTTCTTCTTTTTTCGGAAATAGTACAATACCAAATGTAAAAGCGGTTGATAATATTTCATTTAAAGTTTATCCTGGAGAAACAATGGGATTGGTTGGTGAATCTGGTTCTGGTAAAACAACATTAAGTAGAACAGTTTTATTATTGGAAAAACCTACAGAAGGTGAAATATTTTTTAATGGAGTTGATATTACAACTTTAAAAAAGGAAGAAGTTAGAAAATTGAGAAAAGAAATTCAGATTATTTTTCAGGACCCTTATTCTAGCTTAAATCCAAGACAAACTGTTGCACAAATTATCACAGAACCTATGCAGGTTCATAAAATAGGTAAAACGAAAGCAGAACGCATAGAAACAGCTTCTATCTTGTTAGAGAAAGTTGGTTTATCTACACAAGACTTAGAAAAGTACCCACACGAGTTTTCTGGAGGGCAACGTCAACGAATTGGTATTGCGAGAGCATTGGCATTAAATCCTAAATTTATTATTTGTGATGAGTCTGTTTCAGCTTTAGATGTTTCTGTACAAGCACAGGTTTTAAATTTATTAAATGATTTAAAATCTGAATTTGGTTTTACATACATTTTTATTTCGCACGACTTAGCTGTTGTAAAATATATGAGCGACCAACTATTGGTTATGCAACATGGAGAAATGAAAGAGTTAAACGATGCAGATGAAGTTTATTCTAATCCGTCTACTTCTTATACAAAAGAATTAATTGAAGCAATTCCGAAACTCTAGGTATTAAGATTATATAACAGGACATCTTATTAAGATTTCTGAAATATATAAACTCTTAAATTTTATACCTTATTATATATCGTGAAGAAATAAAAAAAGCATCTAAATTTTTTAGATGCTTTTTTTTTGTAGTCCCTAGGGGAATCGAACCCCTCTTTCTAGAATGAAAATCTAGTGTCCTAACCGATAGACGAAGGGACCGCCTTTCGAATTATTGTGGTGCAAAATTAATAGAATAATTCTTATCACCAAATAATTTTTATATTTTTTTTAATTAAATCAAATTTTGTAGTCCCTAGGGGAATCGAACCCCTCTTTCTAGAATGAAAATCTAGTGTCCTAACCGATAGACGAAGGGACCACTATATTATGAATTAATTATTCTAATATTCTTTTTTGAATGAACGTCAAGTTGTGAATTTCCTTGTAGAAAAGTCGTTGTATAATTCTAAAAAATTGAACCAAGTTGAATTATACAGCGACATTTTCATTCCCGATTAATCAAGTAAACAAATTTGATTAACCTTTACAAACAAAACACAAAAAACAATTTCCTTTACACAGTATTCTACTTGTTGTTTAATAAACATCAACAACTATGAATAAGGAAAAAAAAGATTGCAATAATGCAATCCATCTATTAATTTGTAGTCCCTAGGGGAATCGAACCCCTCTTTCTAGAATGAAAATCTAGTGTCCTAACCGATAGACGAAGGGACCACTTATATTTTTGATTAAGCTAATCCCGCGATATGCTTAGCTAACTTTGATTTTAAGTTTGAAGCTTTATTCTTGTGAATAATGTTTCTTTTAGCTAATTTATCAATGATTGAAGAAACTTTTGGAAAAACTGTTTCTGCTTCATTTTTATCAGTCTCACCTCTTAAAGCTTTAATTGCTGTACGAGCAGACTTGTGATAATATTTGTTACGATCGCGTCTAACCGCTGATTGTCTAATTCTTTTTAATGCTGACTTATGATTTGCCATAACTTTAAATCTCTTTCTATTTTAGTTCGGCAAAGATAAAAACAAAAAGTTTATCTTACCAAATAATTTAATTAATTTTCTAAAACACTTTTATGTAGCCCATAGGAGAATCGAACTCCTGTTTCCAGGATGAAAACCTGATGTCCTAACCACTAGACGAATGGGCCGCAAAACGGCTCTACAGTTCTTGTGAAAAGCGAGTGCAAATGTAGCACTATTTTTTATATACACAAATTATTTTTGAAATTTATTTCTTAATAATTATGTTAAAAAATGTTAAGGAAGTTAATATTTTGTCAAAATAGTGTTTATATATAATTACTTACAGTATTAACATATATTTTAGCAATCGTTAAAAAACACATTAGTACAAAATATAACATATGAAGGCATCGATCTTAGGTGTAGTTGCGATAGTATCCACGATTTTTATTACATCGTGTTCCTCATTGACCCCAGTTAATGAAGCTACAGAATATTCTTCGAGAAGTTTCATCCCAAAACCAAGAGCATTTGAAGCTCAAGCTAAAATAATCAATAAGCAGGCCAATTTAGATGTTTCTCCTATTGAAATTAATAGCGAAGCAAAATCAATGGTAGTTTTAAATAGCGTTCTTGAAGAAACAAATGAATTATTTGCTGGATTTTTATTAAAAGAAGCTGAAACATATATTGGTACACCATACCGATACGGAGGCACAACAAGAAGTGGTATTGATTGTTCTGCCTTTGTTAGAAATGTTTTTGAAAGCTTTGATAAAAGTTTACCTCGTGTTTCTGCCGATCAAGCAAAAGAAGGCGTTACAATTTCTAGAGAAGAAGCAAGAGAAGGAGATTTAGTCTTTTTTGCAACTAGAGGTCGAGGAAGAGTTTCACATGTTGGAATTATTCACGGAAGAAATGAAGATGGTGAATTAGAGTTTATTCATTCTTCAACATCTAAAGGAGTAATGGTTTCATCTCTTAATGATAAATATTGGGGACCTAAATTTCTTTACCTTAAAAGAGTATTATAAAAATTTAATCTAATATATAAAAAAACGCTTCAAATTGTATTTGAAGCGTTTTTTTATATCTGTATAAATTAAGTTATTAAAGTATTTTCTTAATTCTTAATTCTTAATTCTTAATTCTTAATTCTTAATTCTTAATTCTTAATTCTTAATTCTTAATTCTTAATTCTTAATTCTTAATTCTTAATTCTTAATTCTTAATTCTTAATTCTTAATTACTTTCTATTTCTATTATCTCGTAAAATCATCACAAATAATATCACTAAAGGAACAACCATTCCTAAGATATAATATGTGTTAAGCTGTAACAATGCAGGATAGAAAAGTATTGTACTTAACATACCAACAATTGCTCCTCCTAAATGAGCTGAATGTCCTATATTACCTAGATTAGTTTTCATTCCATATACAGAATAACCTAAATATAAGATAGCAAAAACCCAAGCTGGAATATTGATTATAAAGTACAATCCTATTTCCTGCTCTGGAAAGGCTGCTATTGCAGCAAATAAAACTCCAGAAACACCTCCTGAAGCTCCTACAGCAGAATACCAATTATCTTTTTTATGTACCAATAAAGACAATAAATTACCCCCTATTATTGACGCAAGAAAAATTAACAAGAACATTCCGTAACCTACATTTATTTTTGCATTAGAGAAATCTCCAAATAAAAACCCTTCTGGACTTGCAAAGAACGTTATAACAGAATTTGCAAAAAAGTACAGTGTTAACATATTAAACAACAAGTGTGTAAGATCTACATGTAGAAAACCAGAACTTAAAATCCTATGGTATTCTTTATTACGAAGAATAGAACTTACTTGAAATTTATATTTATCAAAAAAACTGTAATCATTAAAACCTTTCCAACTCACTAACACATTAATACCTATAATTACTAATGTTATAATTGAAATATCTCCCATTATTCTCCTTCTTCTATATTTTTTTCTTTGTCTTCAACCTCATCAAATAATGTTGGTTGTTGATCTTCTTCATTTTCTACTTCCTCCTCTTCTATTTCTTCGAATGGTAAAGGAGCTAAAACATTAATTTGCTTTAGTTTACTTGTTGTTAATTGATTCCCTTGTGCCTTAATTCCTTTAACAGATATAAACTCCTCTAAACTAATAACTTCAGGCTCTTTTTCCTCTCCTTTTACTTTAGGGTATATTAGCTCAATTACTGGTAAATAATCTGTTGATATAACCTTTATCGAGGATTTAGCATCCTCTAAATTGTAAAATACTTGAGGTGACACTGTATCTTCTAAAAGGAAACGTTTTACAAAATATCTTTCTTTTTCTGCATCGAAATAAACACATGAGATAGGTTTATTTGGTCGCCATTTTTCAATAACTTCTAATTCTTCATCAAAACGATTACTTAAGTCGAATGAGACTAATTTAGCTTCTCCTTTTTTATTGATCGTTAATATCTTATCTTCTCCTTTAAAAGAACCTAATAAGACTCCTAATCCGTCTGCATTTAAACGTTTTATATCTTCATCAAACCAAATCTGACGAGGCGCCAAAGTAGAAACCCCATCTTCTTTAAATTCGACTTTTTTAATTGGATATTTGGTAACCAAATTTCCTTTAGATGCTCTACCTTTTATAGTTAAATCTGCAAAATCTAAATCGAATTTTAATTTTTTAATTCGTTGATGAGATTTTAAAATCACTGAAACTACTTGCGCTTCTCCATTCGGATTAGCAGTAAAATACAATACTTCCGATCCTTTATTACCAGCAGTTAAATCGTACTCTTTATCTCGTGTAATTCCAGTAACAGCAAAACGCTTTTGATAAGCTGGCCCATTCTTACCATCTCTATAAATTAAATTATAAATTGTTCGCTTATCGTTTTTATGCCAAACCGCGACATGCATAATTCCTTTTCCTACAAAGGTTTTCGCATCAGCTTTAGTTACAATCATAGATCCATCAGCTTTAAATACGATGATATCATCAATATCAGAACATTCAAAAAGAAACTCATCTTTCTTTAAAGATGTTCCTATAAAACCTTCTGTTCTATCAATATAAAATCTTGTATTAGCAACTGCAACTTTTGTAGCGTCAATAGTATCAAAGGTTCTTATTTCTGTTTTACGTTCTTTACCTTTTCCGTATTTAGCTTTTAATGCTTTAAAATACTCAATGGCATATTCAATTAAATTTGCTAAATGATGTTTAACATTCTCTATTTTCTCTTCTAAAGACTCTATGAATTGTTGTGCTTTATCTAAATCGAACTTAGAAATACGTTTAATTCTTATTTCTGTTAGTCGTGTAATATCTTCTTCTGTAACTGGACGAATTAAATGGGCTATATAAGGCTTAAGCCCTTTATCTATTGCAGAAATAACCCCTTCCCATGTTTCTTCCTCTTCTATATCATGATAAATTCTATTGTAAATAAAAATTCTTTCTAAAGAAGAAAAATGCCATTGCTCTTGTAATTCATTCAATTCTATTTCTAATTCACTTTTGAGTAAATCGACTGTATTATTTGTATTATGAATTAATATTTCTGAAACAGTTAAGAATTCAGGTGTTTGTTTATTAATTACACATGCATTCGGAGAAACAGATATTTCACAATCGGTAAAAGCGTATAAAGCATCAATTGTTTTATCTGTACTACTTCCTGGTACAAGATGAATTAAAATCTCAACCTCAGCTGCTGTATTATCTTCAATTTTTTTAATTTTTATTTTGCCTTTATCATTAGCTTTTAAAATTGAATCTATTAATGAGCCTGTTGTTGTTCCGAAAGGAATTTCGGTTATTTTTAATGTTGTTTTATCTTCTTGAACAATTTTTGCTCTAATTCTTACTTTTCCACCTCTTAATCCATCATTATAATCAGAAACATCAACAGATCCTGCTGTTAAGAAATCTGGAAAAATTTGAAATTTCTTTCCTTTAAGATGTAGAATAGAAGCATCTATAAGTTCTATAAAATTATGTGGTAATATTTTCGTTGACAAACCTACAGCAATACCTTCTACTCCTTGTGCTAAAAGCAGAGGAAATTTTATAGGTAAATCTATTGGTTCTTTATTTCTACCATCATAAGAAGGTTGCCATTTTGTAGTTTTTGGATTAAAAACAACTTCTAATGCAAACTTTGTTAATCTTGCTTCTATGTAACGAGAAGCTGCAGCTCTATCTCCTGTGTAAATATTTCCCCAGTTACCTTGCATGTCTATTAACAATTCTTTCTGACCAATTTGTACCATTGCATCAGAAATTGCCATATCTCCATGTGGATGATACTTCATTGTATTTCCAACTATGTTAGCAACTTTGTTATATCGACCATCTTCTAATTCGCGCATCGAATGTAAAATTCTTCTTTGCACAGGTTTTAAACCATCGTAAATAGAAGGAATTGCTCGTTCTAAGATTACATAAGAGGCATAATCAAGAAACCATTCTTGATACATGCCAGAAACTTTTTTGATGCTCTCTTGATTGTCTTGCGTCATTTTAAATTGATACTTCCAAATTATTTTTGACTAACCGATTAGTCTTTACTATTTGTTCTAACTCATTTATAATATTATTCATATCTTGTTCTGAGATAAAAGCTAATCGAAATCTTACTTTTGATAAATTTACTTTATTTTTACTGTTAATGTAAAACACCAATTCTTTAGATATTAAACCTTTATGATATTCGTAATTAACCAGCTTATATTTAGGTAGATCTATTTTATTTGTTTTTGAATTGATAAAAGAAAAAAAACCAACATTCTTTGTTTCGAAAGTTATTGTTTCTCCTTTGGTATCAATTGCATAAAATTGATTTCCAATTCTAGAACTTATAAATATTAATAATAGTATAAATCCTGTTATAAAAAACTTTGGCACAGAATGATAACGATGTAAAGTTAAATCTATATACATCAAAATATTAAAAATAATTAGCAAAAGAATAATTATATTGAATACCTTAAAATATCTAATGATATATTTATTATTTGTTTTCATAATATGGCAGGCTATTGGTGATAAAAGTGTATAATATTTCTAATTTTTTATGGTTTCTATAGCTAAATTATTAATAATGAACTCTTGTCTAGTTGGAGTATTTTTCCCCATGTAAAATTCTAACAACTCATCTATAGTCTGATCTTTACCAATCATAACTGGCTCTAATCTAATATCTTTTCCAATAAAATGTTTAAACTCATCTGGAGAAATTTCTCCTAATCCTTTAAATCGAGTTATTTCTGGATTCTTAACTTCTTCTAAAGCTCTTAACCTTTCTTCTTCTGAGTAACAATAGCGTGTTTCTTTTTTGTTTCTTACACGGAAAAGTGGTGTTTGTAGAATATACAAATGTCCTTCTTTTATTAACTCTGGAAAGAATTGCAAGAAAAATGTAATTATCAATAAACGAATGTGCATTCCATCCACATCAGCATCTGTAGCGATAACAACATTATTGTAACGTAAATCTTCTAAACCTTCTTCTATATTAAGTGCAGCTTGTAAAAGATTAAACTCTTCATTTTCGTATACAATTTTCTTTGATAAACCATAAGAATTTAAAGGTTTTCCTCTTAAACTAAAAACAGCTTGTGTTTCTACACTTCTACTTTTTGTAATAGATCCACTTGCTGAATCTCCCTCTGTGATAAAAATTGTAGAATCTAATCTTAACTCAGCTTTAGCATCGTTATAATGTTGACGGCAATCACGTAATTTTTTATTGTGTAAGCTTACTTTCTTTGCTCTATCTCTTGCTAATTTTCTAATTCCAGAAAGCTCTTTTCTCTCATTTTCTGATTGTTTAATCTTTCTTTCTATAGCTTGTGCTACTTCAGTATTCTTATGTAAGAAATTATCAAGGTTTGTTTTAATAAAATCGTTAACAAAAGTACGAACTGTTGACAAACCAGGACCTATTTCATTAGAACCTAATTTTGTTTTTGTTTGCGACTCAAATACAGGCTCAATAACTTTAATAGAAATGGCACCAATAATTGATTTACGAATATCCGCAGGATCGTAATTTTTATTATAAAATTCACGAACTGTTTTAACAATAGCCTCTTTAAAAGCAGCTAAATGAGTTCCTCCTTGGGTTGTATTTTGTCCATTTACGAAAGAATAGTAGGTTTCCGAATAAGATTTAGAACTATGTGTCATTGCTAATTCTATATCTTCTCCTTTTAAATGGATAATATCATAAATTGTTTCTTCTTCTATGTTATCTTTCAATAAATCTTTTAATCCATCTTTTGAAAAGAATTCTTCTCCATTAAAAATAATTTTTAAGCCTGGATTTAAGTAAACATAGTTTTTCAACATTTTGTCTACATATTCTTTTCTAAATTTAAAGTTTAGGAAAATAGATTTATCTGGGACAAATGTAATTTTTGTTCCTTTTCTTAAAGATGTTTCTTTCTCATCTTCTTGTTCAATTAAAATACCTCTTTCGAACTCTGCAACACGTGTTTTTCCATCTCGAACAGATTGCACTCTAAAACTTGTTGACAAAGCATTAACAGCCTTTGTACCAACACCATTTAATCCGACAGATTTTTTAAATGCTTGGGAATCATATTTTCCTCCAGTATTCATTTTAGAAACTGCATCAACCATTTTTCCTAATGGGATACCACGTCCATAATCTCTTACAGTTACTTCTTCATCTCGTAAATTAATCTCGATTGTTTTTCCAGCACCCATAACAAACTCATCGATACAGTTATCCACAATCTCTTTAAGTAAAATATAAATTCCATCGTCCTGAGAAGAACCATCTCCTAACTTACCTATGTACATCCCAGGTCGCATACGAATATGTTCGCGCCAATCTAGGGTTTTTATATTATCTTCTGTGTAATTTGCTTGCTGATTTAGTTCTGACATCTGATTATCTGAGTATTAAAACGAGTTTTACAAAAATACTATTTTTTTTATAATTTTTTTAAGGTTTACTATTTTGATTTTGAGTAAAATCAATATAATTTAACAACATGATAAAATCTAAATTACCAAACGTTTCTACAACTATTTTCTCTGTTATGAGTAAGTTGGCAATCGATTATAATGCAATTAATCTTGCACAAGGTTTTCCTGATTTTGATACAGATGAAGAGCTAATTAATTTATTAAATTATTACTCTTCTAACGGTTATAATCAATATGCACCAATGATTGGTATTGAGAATTTACGCCATTCCATTACAAACAAATACCATAAACTATATAAGAGTGATTATGATTATCAGACTGAAGTAAATATTACGAGTGGCGCGAGCCAAGCAATTTTTAATGTAATTTCTACTTTAATACATCCGAATGATGAAGTTATTATTTTTGAACCAGCTTACGACATGTATCAACCATGTGTTGAGTTATTTGGAGGAAAAGTAGTTCCTATCGAATTAAAATATCCCGATTTTTCTATCGATTTTAATGAATTAGAACAAAAGATAACTTCTAAAACTAAATTAATTATTGTTAATAATCCTAATAATCCAAGTGGAAAAATCTTAACAGAAAATGATTTAAAATCTTTTGAAACTCTTCTAAAAAAATCCGATTGTTATTTATTAGCTGATGAAGTTTATGAACATATTACTTTTGATGAACAAGAACATCAAAGTTTTGCAAAATTACGTTCTTTAAAGGACCGCATTTTTATAGTTGGCTCTTTCGGGAAATTATTCCACATTACGGGATGGAAAATAGGTTATATTTTGGCTGAAGAGAGTTTTATGAGCGAGTTTAGAAAATGTCATCAATTTAATACATTTTCCACGCACACCCCATCTCAGTACGCCCTTGCAGATTATTTAGAAAATGAAAATAATTATTTAAATCTAAGTAAATTCTTTCAAGATAAAAGAGATTTATTTATTAATGGTTTATCTCAGACCAAGTTTGATGTTGTGCCATCTCAAGGGACTTATTTCGTAAATGCAAATTATTCTAAAATTAGTGATTTACCCGATAATGAGTTTGCAGAATTTTTAACAAAAGAATATAAAGTAGCAACTATTCCACTTTCAGCGTTTTATAATCATAAAAAAGAGCACAAAATTGTTCGATTTTGTTTTGCTAAAAAAGATAAAACTTTATTAGATGCAATTAATAACTTAATGATGCTATAATAAAAAGAACCTCCAAAATAACTTTTGGAGGTTCTTTTTTTATATTTTACTAACGATTAATTACCGTTTAACACTTTTTTCATTTGGTCTTTATCTAATTGTCCTTCCCAATTAGAAACAACAACTGTCGCTACACCATTACCAATAACATTTGTAAGTGCTCTACATTCTGACATAAATTTATCTATCCCAAGAATTAATGTCATTCCTGCAATTGGAATATCAGGAACAACAGCTAATGTTGCCGCCAATGTAATAAATCCTGCACCTGTAACCCCAGCAGCTCCTTTAGAACTTAAAATAGCTACCCCTAAAAGAATTATCATTTGTTCAACAGATAAATCAATATTACAAGCTTGTGCGATGAACAATGCTGCCAATGTCATATAAATATTTGTTCCATCGAGATTAAAAGAATAACCTGTTGGGATTACTAATCCTACAACACTTTTCTCACATCCCATAGCAGTTAACTTTTGCATCATTCCTGGTAAAGCAGGCTCAGAAGAACTTGTTCCTAAAACTAAAAAGACTTCTTCTTTTATATAATATATAAATTTGAAGATATTAAACCCATTCAATTTTGCGACTAAACCTAAAATTACAGTTACAAATAAGAAAGATGTAAAATAGAATGTTAAGACTAATCCGAAAAGATTTTTTAAAGAGTCTATTCCAAATTTACCTATTGTAAAGGCTATTGCTCCAAAAGCTCCAATTGGTGCTAACTTCATTAATAATTCAACAACTTTAAATACAGGAACCATACAAGCATTCAATAAATCAATTACTGGTTTACTACGATCAGCAGTAAGTGCTAATCCGATTCCAAACATAATTGCAACAAATAATACTTGTAAAATAATATCGCCTGTAAGAGGCTGAAATAAAGAGTCTGGAATAATATTAAACACAAAGCTTTTCAAATCACTTTCCTCTGCAGCTTTCACATATTTCGTGATTTGGCTTGCATCTAATTTTTCTGGGTTAATATTTAAGCCTTTTCCTGGTTGAATATAATGGCTAACAATCAATCCTACAATCAACGCTAGGGTTGAAAAAAATATAAAATAAGCAAATGCTTTTCCCGCAACTCTACCTACTTTTTTTAGGTCATTCATTCCTGCAATACCTGTCGAAACAGTTAGAAAAATCACAGGAGCAATTATCATTTTAACTAATTTAATGAAACCATCTCCTAATGGTTGCATTTTTTCTCCAGTTGATGGATAATAATATCCTAATGCAACTCCTAAAATAATAGCAAATATCACTTGCACATATAGCAATTGATAAAACTTTTTTGGCTTTCTTTCTTGTACTTGATCTAAATCAATATTCATAAGGTAGTGGTTTAAAAATTTTCTAAATATAGAAATCCTTTTGAAATAATAATTAATTGTAATTAATTATTTACTAAAAAAAATGCTTAATCAAAAATTGATTAAGCATTTTCATATATCTCACTTTCTATTAGATTAAAAACTATAACCTACCGAAATCATGTAATTTCTTGGTGTTCCAGGGAATAATCTAGCATAACTAAATCCTCCTACCCAATATGTTTTGTCAAAAACATTGTTAACATTAAGCGCTAATCTAAAATGATTTTGTTGATAAAATATAGCTGCATTACTTACAACGTAACCAGGCAATTCTAAAATAGTTTCATTTGTTAAACGTTTTGTAGCATAATTCATTCCTCCAGCAATTCCAATTCCGTCTAAGAAAGAACCTGTTTTAAAGTTATATCTTACCCATACATTTCCTTGGCTTTTTGGAGCATTAGCCATCGTTTGTCCTATTTCTTCTGCGTTGTCGCTTTCTGTAATCTTAGCATCATTATATGAGAAAGCCGCTACAACGCTTAAGTTGTGTAAAATTTGACCATTAATATCTAGCTCAACACCTTTTGCTTGTTGCTGCCCAACTTGTCTCAACAAATCAGGATTTGATGGATCTAATGCATTTATAAGAATGTTATTTTGTTCAATATAATAAGCCGATGTGGTAAGAGAAAGTCTTTTATGGAAAAATTCAAATTTTGCACCAGCTTCAACCATTTTACTTTTTAAAGGATCAAAAGGACCTCCAAAAGTTGCAGGATCACCAATTGTCCCTGCACTTTGAGGTTGATAACCTTGGTTATAAGTTGCGTATAAACTTGTATTTTTAGTTGGTTCAAAAACCAATCCTACCCTTGGTGTTAAAGCCTTTTGTTGAATATTTCTTTCTTTATTTGTTGTATAACCTTGCACATCTGTATAATATTCTTGTCTTAATCCTAATAAAGCTTTCCACTTTCTCCAAGAAATTTGTTGCTGTATATAAATACCATTTAAAAAGTATTTGGAAGGAGTTTCTTCTTTACTTACATTAATATAATTAGATATTTCTGATATTGAATAATCAGGATTTTCTAAATTAAAATAAGGAACATTTGGTACAGGCATTCCATCTTTTATCATATATAACTCTGGATGCTTTGGATCATATTTACTAATAACTTTTGATCCGTCAGCAGATAAAAATCCAGAAGCATTATATGTAGAATTTCCTTTCGGAAAAATTTCTTGAATATGATCGTACCCTACTAATGTTTTATGTTTTACTTCACCAGTATTATAATCAAAAGTAAAATAACCAGAGAAATTATCAATATAGTTCTTTCTTAACCTTCTTATAGTATTCATTCCCATTAATGTCGGAATTGTATTTCCTTCCACATCAGTAGCAAAGGAATTAGAAGTTCTATGTTCTAATAAATCTTCATCATACATTGATCTCAAGTACGATGCATTGAACGAAATATTATCATTAAACTTATGTTGAAGAGATAAAGTTGTAAAGATATTTGCTTCTTTTTGATAATCATTTTCTTTACCTATGGCAAATGAAATAGGAACAGAATATAAATCAGTTCCTTGTGTTGCTCCAAAAATTGGTTGTCCACGATCTAATCTTCCATCTGTATTTTGATAAACAAAATCGAAGTTTACACTTGTTTTTTTATTTGGTATAAATGAAAAAGACGGCGCTATTACCAATGCTTTCTGATCTTGTAATATACGAAAAGAACCTGCATTCTGATATGCTAAATTTAATCTATAAAGCAACGTTTTATCTTCATTCATTGCTCCTGTAAAATCTCCTGTTAATCTATATGTATTAAAACTTCCTGTAGAAAAATTAACTGAGTTTCTTGTTTCTTTTAATGGTTTTTTAGTAATTGTATTTATTGTTCCTCCTGGATCTGTATTTGCAAATAATGCTGATGCTGGCCCTTTTATCACCTCAATCCTTTCAACATAAGGTGTTAAGTTTTGCGCCCAACCTCTTGTAGAAATTCTTTGTCCATTTACTAAAGTATTAGAAGCTCTAAAACCACGTAAAACAAAATCATTATTATTGTAAGAAGCTTGATTTACACCACTAATATTTTTTACAGCATCACTCGTTTTAAATGCTCCCTGATCATGAAGTGTTTCTTTTGTTACATAATTAATAGATTGTGGAATATCCATTAAATCAGTATTTGTCTTTGTACCACTAAATGTTGAAGAGTTTTTATACCCTTTCTCTGTTCTTCCTGTAATTTCTACAGTTTGCAGATTCTCTACATCATTTTGTATAGTACTTACCTCATCTTTCTCTGTCTGAATGATAAAAGTGTTTCCTTTTGGAGTAATTTTCTTAACCGAATTATCATCTAAAATAATATTCAATAGTTCAGTTAATGTATAATTAGTTGGATCTATCTCTACTACTTTATTTAAATTTATTACAGAACTATCTACAAATACAAGTTTTGTATCTGTTTCCTTCTCATACAATTTTATAATCTCCTTAACCGAAATTTTCTGATTTTCTATTTTAACAACTTTTGTAGAGTAATCAAAAGTCTGTGCTTTTACAGCAACAGGTGATGCCAAGAGGCAACATAGCGAAAAACCTATTAAACCGCTTTTCTTTTTCATAATTTTATATCTAATTTCTAAACCTTTCTTTCCTTTCGTTTTTTAATAAAAACGAACAAATGTATTTATTTAGATTAAATAAATATAACGTTATGATAGTTTTATTCTAAATACTTTCAAAAGTCATTTTTTTGCATAAAAAAATGCTGAGTTATTAACTCAGCATTTAAAAAGTATTTCTAAGATGTATTTTAAACATTAAATAAGAAGTGCATAATATCACCATCTTGTACAACGTAAGCTTTTCCTTCTACATTTAATTTACCTGCCTCACGACATTTAGATTCTGATCCATAAGTTACGTAATCATCAAATTTGATAACCTCAGCACGAATAAATCCTTTTTCAAAATCTGTATGGATAACACCTGCTGCTTGTGGAGCAGTAGACGCTTTCTTAATTGTCCAAGCGCGAACTTCTTTTACTCCAGCAGTAAAATATGTTTCTAAATCTAATAAAGTATAAGCTGAACGAATTAAACGATTTACACCTGGTTCTTCTAAACCTAATTCTTCTAAAAAGATTTGACGTTCGTCATAAGTTTCTAACTCGTTAATATCAGCTTCAATTTGTGCAGCTAAAACTAAAACTTCAGCTTGCTCATTTTTAACAGCTTCTTTTACTTGCGCAACGAATTCATTACCATCTTTTGCTGCAGACTCGTCAACGTTACATAAATATAAAACTGGTTTTGCTGTAATTAGTTGTAAAGAATCAACAATTTCTTGTTCTTTTTCGTCTAAATCCATTTCACGAACATTTTTCATTTCTTCTAAATGAGCAGTTACAGCCGTTAAAACTTCAACCACTTTTTGTTCGTCTTTATTACCAGCTTTAGCAGCTTTTTTAGATTTATCTATACGTTTTACAACTGTATCTAAATCTTTTAATTGTAATTCAAGATCTATCGTTTCTTTATCACGAATAGGATTTACAGTTCCATCTACGTGTGTGATATTTTCATTTTCAAAACAACGTAAAACGTGAATAATAGCATTACACTCGCGGATATTTCCTAAAAATTGATTTCCTAAACCTTCTCCTTTACTTGCTCCTTTTACCAAACCAGCAATATCTACAATTTCTACAACTGCAGGCACTACACGCTCAGGGTTTACAATTTCTTCTAATTTATTTAATCGAGCATCTGGAACAGAAACAGTTCCAACATTAGGCTCAATTGTACAGAAAGGATAGTTTGCCGATTGTGCTTTTGCATTCGACAAACAGTTAAATAAAGTAGATTTACCAACATTAGGCAATCCAACAATTCCACATTTCATATATGTTGTATCTTATTTTTTAATACTGAAAAACTAGAACAATGTTCTAAAAATTTTGTGCAAAGATAATGAATTCCTTTCAAACTATTTATGCTCTAAAATTCTAGTTAATTTTATATTCAAAATATTACCAGAAAAAGATTTCATCTCTCCCAAAAAACAATCACATGAAGGATTATAGACTAATTCATAATAATTTGACTGCTTGTCTAAGTTGATTTTCTTAAACTTTAATTGAGGAAAACTAAATTCAATAGAATCAGTTTTATCATTATCATAACCATCATTAAAATTAAATTCTATTAATAATTTTGATCTGCTTTTAACAATATCAATTAAAGGTTCATCACTTGGAGCTAATATAATTGTTGGATTTGATTTATAACTTATAAACTCTTGTTTCCAGTTCCCTTTTATCTTTTTAATTTCATTAGAAGCACAACTAGTAAAAAATAGAACCATCAAAAAATAAGAAAAGTATTTCATAAATTGTTAATTAATTATTGAATTTACTATTTATTTTTTAATTTTACTTGAATACATTTTGTAAAGGTTTATGAAAAAAATATTAATAGTTGGATTACTGATTGTATTTTCAGGATTCTTAAATGCACAAACTGCAACTGAAATTTTATCAAAAGCTCAGAAAGAGGCAAAAGCAGAAAATAAAAACGTTTTTCTAATTTTCCATGCTTCTTGGTGTGGATGGTGTAAAAAAATGGAAAAAAATATGGATGAACCTAGTGTAAAATCATACTTTGATTCAAACTATGTGAAAACTTTTATTACAGTTCAAGAACGCCCTGCTAAGAAAAATTTAGAAACTCCAGGAGGTGATGCAGTAAATGAAAAATTAGGAGGGAAAGATCAAGGCTTACCATTTTGGGTAATTTTAGATGCTAATGGAAAAGTTTTAGAAGATTCTCGTGTTAATGGTCAGAATATTGGAGGGCCAGCATCTGAAGAAGAAGTAAATAATTTAATAGCTAAATTGAAAACAACTTCTAAAAATGATAAAATCAACGAAGAAAAAATAAAAGAAGTTTTTATTCTGAAGAAGAATTAATTAAAAGAAAGAAGCTCGACCTACAACAATCGAGCTTCTAAAACAAAAATCATCTAAAAAATTATATGTAAAAATTACATTATTCTAATTTTATAGCCAAAATCGATCGTGCCAATCCATGTTAGTTAACAAGGAACTGAAACGTTCGTTTATTTTTTTCAACTTTGTTGGAGTTGCATTTTTTTCTAATTCAGGAAATATTTGTTTTTCTTCAAAACGAATATGCAAATCCAATTCTTCCTCAATATAAATTAAGCTTTTCATCGGATTTTTAATATCTATTTTAAATAATCTTTTTATTCTACGGTGTTCTTTTAATGCTCTTTTTATTAAATAGTGATCTTCATCTAACAAAGCGAAAAGATAACTTTCTTCAATCTCAAGTTTTTTAAATAAAATCTCTTCACCATACCAATTTACATAATCTATCATGCGTTGTATATCGATACCTCTATCTATACCTGTTCGTATATTAGAACAAAAAAATAAAGTTTTATGATGCCTTGCACATGCTTCATTTAAACTAATTGCAACCGAAAAGTTTAAGTTTTTCGGGTTTTCATTTGGTACTTTTACTGTTAATTTCATCTCTCAATTATTTAACTCGGATATTAAGATATTTTTATCTTATTTAATTTTAAAACTTTTCTTAATGTTTTAGAAATGCTAAACCATTTTCTAAATCATTAATTAAATTAGACATTGATGTAGCTTCAAGCATATTTCTTAAATCTTGTCTTATAGAATATATTCTATTATGCAAAGCACATGGTTTTTTAGAATCACATTCTACTAACCCTAATATACAACTGTGGTATAATCCATCACCATCTATTGCCTTTATAATGTGAACTAATTTTATGTTTTCTAAATTTGTATTATTCATTGTAAAACCTCCTGTTTTTCCTTTAACAGAAGAAATAACATCTGCTTTTACTAATTGCTGTAATATTTTTGCAGTATAAGCTTCTGGAGAATTAATAGAATTTGCAATTTGTTTTAAATTAACTCTATTACCAGAAACTGATTCTTGAGCAATAAACACACAAGCTTTTATACCATATTCGCACGCCTTAGAAAACATTATTATCTTTTACCCATTATAAATTATGAAGCAAATATAATTCAAATTTTTAAATCGGACAAATTTATCTTTATTATATTTTTAAAATAAAAAAACCACTCAAAAAATTTTGAGTGGTCAATATAATTAAGATAAAAAATCTTATTCTTCGTCTTCGTCTTGATCTGCATCCTTAACAGCGTTACGAGAAGTACGTATAGCAACAACTACAGCGTTATCTGGATGAGCAAAAGTGTAGTTTTCATTTTTCAATGTTTCTACATACATTTTGTGACCAATTCTCATTGGAGTAATATCGATTTCGATTTCGTCTGGTAAGTTAGCTGGAATAGCACGAACTTTTAATTTACGCATGTTAAAACGTAAAACCCCTCCGGCTACTAAACCACGAGCACGTCCTACTAAACGAACAGGAACTTCCATAGTAACAACTTTATCATCACTTAATTGATAAAAATCAATGTGTAAGATACGATCTGTTACTGGATGAAATTGAATATCTTGTAAGATAGCTTCAATTTTAGTTCCATCTGCTAATTCGATAGAAGCTGTATGAGCATCTGGAGTATAAACTAATCCTTTGAATGCTTTCTCATCAGCTGAAAAGTGGATAGGCTCTCCTGAACCATAAACCACACAAGGTACTTGTTCAGCATTACGTAGGTTACGTGTTGCCACTTTACCTAAGTCTTCTCTTTTTACACCTTGAATTGTAATTGACTTCATAATATATATTAAATAAAAATAATTTTAATTTTTAATCTAAATCACTAAATAACAAAACGTTGACTTATTGATTTATTGCTATGTACTAAATGCATAACATCAGCAAAAAGCGGAGCGCAAGATAACACTTTTATTTTACTTATGGAATTATTTTTTAATGGAATACTATCAGTTATAGCAATTTCCGCTAACATAGAGCTTTCAAGTCGCTCATATGCTTGCCCAGATAAAATTCCGTGTGTTGCAATTGCGCGAACAGATTTAGCACCTTTCTCCATTATTAGTTCTGCAGCTTTAGCTAAAGTTCCAGCAGTGTCAATCATGTCATCTACTAAAATGACATTTTTTCCTTCTACTTCTCCAATTAGCATCATACTATCAACTTGATTGGCAACTTTACGTTCTTTATGACATATAACAATATCTGCGTTAAGATATTTAGCATAAGTATTAGCTCTTTTTGCTCCTCCCATATCTGGTGAAGCAATACATAAGTTATCTAAACCTAAACCATTAATATATTCTACAAAAATTGTTGATGCAAATAAATGATCAACAGGAATTTCAAAAAATCCTTGAATTTGATCCGCATGTAAATCCATTGTCATTACACGTGTTGCACCTGCTGTCATTAACATTTTAGCGACTAATTTCGCTCCAATTGGCACACGAGGAGCATCTTTACGATCTTGACGCGCAAAACCAAAATATGGGATAACTACAGTAATACTCTTTGCAGACGCTCTTTTTGCTGCGTCACACATTAAAAGTAACTCCATTAAGTTATCTGTTGGCTGCATTGTAGATCCAATTAAAAATACACGAGCTCCGCGTATTGGTTGTTCAAAAGCTGGCACAAATTCGCCATCACTGAACTCTACAATTTTAGATTTACCAAGTTCTTGTCCATAATAATCAGCAATTTGCGTTGCTAAACTTATTGAACCTCTAGTTGAAAAAAGAAATGCTGATTGTTCCATTGTTTGTTTTGGGAAATAGTTTGTACAAAAATACTTTAAATGAATCAAAATAGAAATAAAAAACTTAAAAATTAATTTCGGCACAGTAATTGAAGTATTAAAAACCAACAATTTTGTATAATATTAACATAATTAACTAATCAAAGTGTTAATATTATTTTATTAATTAAAAAAGTATATAAATCGTAATTAAATATATTTTCTCATGAAAAAAATTTCGTACTTATTAAGTATAGTAGGTTTGGGTATTTTTGCTCAAGCACAAGAAGTAACTGAAACTAAAAGTAACGACGATTACAACAAATGGTCTATAGAAGCTAACGGAGGTGCTACAAAAGCAAGAAAAGCATTAACTCCTGGTTATTTTTCTGAAACGCCTAGTTTTTACCACGCGGATTTTGGTGTACGTTACATGTTTAATCCCAAGTTCGGTTTAAAATTAGATGGAGGTTATGACCGTATCAAAGAAGGTGAAGGTGTAGATAGATTTAGATCTAACTATTACCGTGTAGACTTACAAGGGGTTGTAAATTTAGGTAGAGTTTTAAATTTTGAAACTTGGACTAGCCGTATTGGTTTATTAGCTCACGGGGGTGCTGGTTATTCTTGGATGAATAATCAAGCTACTAAAGGTGCTGATGGAAAACTTTTCGATGATAACGATAACATGGTAAATGTAATGGCAGGTTTAACTCCACAATTAAGATTAACTGATAAATTAGTTTTAACTGGAGACTTATCATACATCAGAAATATTCGTCAAGATGTTGCGTTTGATGGTAATTCTAAAACTTCAGGTTCTGGATTTGGAGGTGAATTATGGAATGCTACATTAGGTTTAACATTTTACTTAGGTAAAAATGAAAAACATGCTGACTGGGTTTACGAACCAAAACGTTCTGACTTAGAAGATCGTATTGCTAACATCGAAGAAATGTTAAAAGATACTGATGGAGATGGTGTTGCTGATTATTTAGATCAAGAGCCAAATTCAGCTCCAGGAGCAGTTGTTGATACTAAGGGTGTTACAATTGACCACAATGGAAATGGTATTCCTGATAACATCGAAGAATACATCAAGCAAAATGCACAAAACAATTCAACAGTTGTAAATGATGCTGATTTCTTAGAGCAAATGATTAACTCTGGAATTATCAATGTATATTTTGATTACAATTCTGATAAACCATACCAACAATCAGTTGGAGGTATCAAATTTGTTTCTGAATACTTAAAATCTAAACCAGAAGCTCAAATTGAGATTTTAGGTTATGCTGATCCAGTTGGTGGAGCTGCTTTTAATAAAGATTTATCTCGTAGAAGAGCTGAAAATGTTAAGGCATTATTAGTTAGTCAAGGAGCAAGTGCATCTCAATTAACTGCAGTTGGAGAAGGTGAAGACGCTGAGTTCAAAAAATCTCAAGTTTCTTCTCACCAATTAGCTAGAAGAGTTGTATTTAGAGTAAAATAAATACTATAAATAATAATAGTCAGGAATAGTTTAACCATTATAATGGATTCTATTCCTGATTTTTTTATATATTCGCATTACTAAATTTACTATAATATTGAGCCCTTTTAATCAACACTTTAATGCACCACGTTGGGTTGTATTACTAATTGACATTTTTATTGTCTTAATTAGTTATGTTTTAAGCAATTTTATTTTAAATAGTTTTTTAGACAAATTTAGTATAGAACGTTTGATTTATAAATCTCCTTTAATTTTGCTTATTTTTGTAAGTTGCTTTTTATACTATAAAACTTATAAAGGTGTTATAAAAAAAACAGGTCTAAAAGATGCTGAGAATGTTTTTTTATCTAATGCTACAGCTTCTTTATTTTTATTTTTAATATCATTTATATTTAGGCAATTTATAGAATATAACTTCAGTAATTCCTCTTCAATAAATATGATATTTAGAATGTCATATTCTATAATATTTGTTCACTTATTTGTTTGTACTGTAATTATGGTTATTGCAAGGTTATACTACAAATGGTTATATGAATTTCTTATAATTAGAAAAAGAAGAATTAAAAGAATCTTAATTTATGGTGCAGGAAATGCAGGATATGTCACACGAGATATTTTACAAGGTGAAACTGAAGTTAATTATAAAATATTAGGATTTATTGATAATAATCCTAATAAAATAGGAAAAACAATTGATGGTATTAAAATCTACGCTGTGGATGAAATTAATGAGCTATTTATAGAACGTCATGAAATTTCTGAAATTATTATTTCGATTCAAAATATCAATGCTAATCAAATATTTGAACTTTCTAAGTCTTTAGAGGACTTATCTGTTGAGATAAAAATAACACCTCCGATTACAAAATGGATTGATGGAACTTATAAATCTAGTCAAATTAAACAATTAAAAATTGAAGATTTATTAGGTAGAGAGTCTATAAAAGTTAAGAACCCTATTTTAAATGAACATATTAGAGGAAAAAGAGTTTTAGTAACTGGAGCAGCAGGCTCTATAGGAAGTGAAATAACTCGTCAACTTGTAAGAATGGATTTCGATAAATTGATTGTTTTAGATCAGGCGGAATCTGCAATTTACGATCTTCAACAGGCTTTAAAGACAAATATTTCAGAAGAAAGATATAATGCTATTGAATATGTTGTTTCTGATGTAAGAGATTTACATCGAATGGAAAATTTATTTCGAGAATATCATCCTCAAATAGTATTCCATGCAGCAGCTTACAAACATGTTCCTTTAATGGAAAAATTCCCATCTGAAGCTATTAATACAAATATATTAGGAACTAAAATTATAGCTGATTTAGCAAATAAATATAAAGCAGAAAAATTTGTAATGATTTCGACTGATAAAGCTGTAAATCCTACAAATGTAATGGGAGCCACAAAACGAGCTGCTGAAATCTACGTGAGTTCAATTAATTGTATTTCTAAAACAAATTATATTGTAACACGTTTTGGAAATGTATTAGGATCTAATGGATCAGTAATTCCTTTATTTAAAAAGCAGCTTGAAAACGGAGGTCCACTAACAGTAACTCATCCTGATATTACACGATATTTTATGACAATTCCTGAAGCTTGTAATTTAGTTTTAGAAGCTGCTGTAATGGGTCAAGGTGGAGAAGTTTTCGTTTTTGATATGGGAAAATCCATGAAAATTATTGATCTTGCCAAAAGAATGATTCGATTAAGTGGTTTTAAATATCCGGAAGAAATTGACATAGAAATCGTTGGACTTCGACCAGGAGAGAAAATTTATGAAGAGTTATTAGCAAATGATGAAAACACTATAAAAACTCATCATGAGAAAATAATGATAGCGAAAGTAAATACTTTAAGATTTTCTGAAAATAAAATAATGATAGATGATTTATGTAAAATATCATCAACAATAAACAATAAAGAACACATAATTCTGTTAGTAACAAAGTTAAAAGAAATTGTTCCAGAATTTAAATCACAAAACTCAGAATTTGAAAAACTCGATAATTATATTTATGAAAAATAAATACCTGAAATTCTTAATCTTAACTTTTGTATTAATTATTTCATCTTGCGCCAAAAGAGAAGAATTAGCTTATTTTCAAGGCAATCAACAATCAATTACAAAATACGAAGAATATATTCCAAAAATACAATCTGCTGACATGCTAGCAATAAGTGTAAGTGCTTCAGATATAAAGGCAACAGAGCCTTTTAATCAACAAAGTATTTACCAAATGAATACTGGTGTTCAAAATAATCCTTATTCAAAAATTTATACTGTTGACCAAGATGGTTATATAAACTATCCAATCATTGGAAAAATTAAAATAGGTGGTCAAACAAGAGTTGAAGCTGAAAATTTTTTGAAGGAAAAGTTATCTAAATATATTGTTAACCCAGGCGTTAATATCAATTATACTAATTTTAGGATCAGCGTTATAGGTGAAGTTACAAGACCTGGTTACTTTACTATACCAAATGATCGTGTAACTATTTTAGAAGCATTAGGAATGGCAGGAGATTTAACAATTAATGGCGTTAGAAAAAACATTTTAGTTATTAGAGAACAAAATGGCATAAAAAATACATATAATGTTGATATAACATCAAAAGATATTCTAAATTCTCCTGTGTACTACTTAGCTCAGAATGATGTAGTCTATGTTGAACCTAATAAAGCTAGAATGTCAGGGTCAAAGGTTGGACCAAATTATTCGGTGTTAATTTCAGTAGCTGGTATTATTATTTCAGTAACATCTACTATTGCAATTATTTTAAGAAAATAATATGAATACTCAAAATAAACAAAAAGGAGAAAATTTCTCAGAAGGAGTTGAAGAAAACATCAATATTCGACAAATTATAGAGCAATATTTATATTATTGGAAGTGGTTTGTTTTAGGACTAATTCTAGCACTTACAATTGCTGTTGTTTATCTAAAAACAGCTGAAAAAAAATACAAAGTTTCTTCTAAAATATTATTAAACGATAAAAATTCTGGAGGAAAAGGAGATATTGCTAATATGATGGATCAAGCACTTTTAGGAGGATCATCATTAAATGCTGAAGTTGGCGATCAAATTGATATCCTAAAATCTAAGAGATTGCTTACTAAAGTTGTTCAGAAAAATAATTTAAATATTGATTATTTTGATTTAGAAAGTATTGTTAAAAAACAAATTTCAGAAACTAATTCTCCTCTAAAAATTATCTTAATTGATAAAAAAAATGAAGAAAATTTAGAAAATGACAATTTTATTATTACAATTTTATCGAACACTAAGTTTAGATTAGAAAATAAAAAAAACAAACAAGAAAAAGAATATTCTTTTGGACAAAAAATAACTGGAGAGTTAGGAAATTACATTATTAGTCCTAATCATAGTATTTCTAATAATATTGATAAAAAACTTCTTTTATCAATTACAACAATTGATAAAAAAGTTGCACAGATTCAAAAAATTATTGCTATTGAGCCAAATTCTGAATCAAGTTCAAAAATTATTAATTTTTCATTAATAGGATCTGTACCAGAAATATGTAAAACAATTATTAATGATTTAATTAATATTTACAATGATGATATTTTAGAAGATGACCAGAAGCTAACACAAGCAACTTCTAAATTTATTAATAGTCGTCTAAATATTGTTTCCAAGGATCTTGGTAATGCTGATAGAAATATTGAAGATTATAAAGTTAAGAATAGCATTACAGATATTAGTTCAGAAGCTGGAATATTCTTGGAAAGCGCTGCTGAAAATGATAAAAAACTTTTAGAGTCAACAACTCAACTTCAGTTGGTAAATTATATGAATAATGAATTGAACTCTTCTAAAGCTGGTTTAATGCCATCAAATATTGGATTAGAGGATAAAGCAATTACAGCCGAGATAAGCTCATATAATGAGTTAATTTTAACAAAAGAAGATATGCTAAAATCTGTAACAGCAGAACATCCTAATGTTATAAAGTTACAAGAACAAATAAATGATGTAAAAAGGAATTTGAAAAACAGTTTGAAATTATACAAAAATAATACTCAAACAATGTTAAATTCTATAAAAAATAAGCAGAATCAGATTGAGGGTAGAATTCAAAAAATTCCAACTCATGAGCGTGGCTTTAGAAATATTGCTCGTCAGCAACAAATTGTAGAATCTTTATATTTATTTTTATTACAAAAACGTGAAGAAAATGAAATAAAATCCGCATCTACACCACAGAATATTAAAATTGTTGATTATGCATATGAAGATAAAATACCTGTTGCTCCTAAAAAGTTAATTATACTTGGAGCTGCATTCGTTTTAGGATTTTTAATTCCTTTTATTATTATCTATATTTATAAGTTATTAAATAATACTGTACATTCTAAAGAAGCTGTAGAAAAAGCTGTTGGAGCTCCAATTGCAGGACAAATACCAAAAAGTAATATTTCTATTATTGAAAATAATGATAATTCTAGTGCATCAGAAGCATTTAGAATTTTAAGAACAAATATCAACTTTTTGTTGAAAAACACAAATGAATCTAAAGCGATTTTTATCACATCAACAACAAGTGGAGAAGGTAAATCGTTTGTGTCTACAAATTTTGCGCAGATATTAACAATGTCAGGAAAATCTGTTTTATTAATAGGTGCTGATATTCGTAGTCCAAAAGTTTTAGATTATTTAGGTATTACAAATCAATTCAACCATAGATATGGTGTAACTGAATATTTATCATCTAAAGATATTTCAATGGATGATATTATAATTAAAAAACCTGCTAATTATAAATTTGATGTAATTTATTCAGGACAAATAGCTCCTAATCCTTCAGAACTATTAATGAATGGTCGTTTTGATGAAATCGTACAATATGGAAAACAACATTACGATTATGTTTTAGTTGATACAGCTCCTGTTAGTTTAGTTACTGATACATTATTATTAACTGAAAGTGCTGATTTAACAATGTATGTTGTAAGAGCTCATTATTTAGACAAACGTATGTTAGCTGTACCAAGAGAAATGTATACTGAAAACCGTATTAAGAATATGAGTATGGTAATCAATGATGTAGACTTTTCAAAAGGTTACGGATACGGTTATGGATATGGCTATGGAGATCATCATAATAGTGGAAATAACTTTTTTAAGAAATTATTTAAACGAAAATAGGTTCAAATAAAAAAACCAGAAGTAAAGACTTCTGGTTTTTTTATTATTTTTAATTTAAATTTATTTACTTAAAAAATTCTAAAACTACTTTTGATATTCTAGATCTATCTTGATTAGTTAAATTAGATCCTGATGGTAAACAGAGTCCATTTTCAAAAAGTTTTTCAGAAACATTACTACCATAATAAGGTGAATTCTTAAAAATAGGTTGTAAATGCATTGGTTTCCATAAAGGACGAGATTCAATATTATCTTCTAAGAAAGCTAAACGTAAATCTTCTCTTGTTTTACCAGTTACTTTTGAATCAATCAGAATAGCGGATAACCAATGATTAGAATAAAAATCTGTTGATGGTTCTTTAAATACTTCTACACCGTTAATATCAGCAAATAAATCTTGATAAAAGTTATTCATTGCTCGTCGAGCATTTATTCTATCTTCTAACACTTCCATTTGTCCTCTTCCAATACCAGCTACAATATTACTCATACGATAATTGTAACCAATATTTGAATGTTGATAGTGTGGTGCATCATCTCTTGCCTGCGTCGCTAAAAAAACTACTCTTTCTTTTTCTTTTTTTGATTGACAAATTAAAGCTCCTCCTCCAGAAGTTGTAATAATTTTATTCCCGTTGAAGGATATTGTTCCAAACCTTCCAAATGTACCTATAGCTTTATTTTTATAAGTTGAACCTAAAGCTTCGGCAGCGTCTTCAATGATAGATATATCGTATTTATTTGCAACAGCATGTACTTCTTCAACTTTATATGGCATACCATACAAATGAACTGTAATAATTGCCTTTGGTTTAGTTCCTTTAGAAATTCTATCAATAATTGCCTCTTCTAAAGCTATTGGACAAATATTCCATGTATCTGGTTCAGAGTCTACAAAAACTGGTGTAGCTCTACAATAAGTAATCGGGTTTGCTGATGCTGAAAATGTCATTGATTGACAAATTACCTCATCACCATATTCAACTCCACATTCTATTAAAGCTAAATGCAAAGCTGCTGAGCATGAATTAAGAGCAGCAACAAATAAATCTTGCTTTAAAAAAACTTTTATATCATGCTCAAATAAATTAATATTCTCTCCAATTGAAGTAATCCAATTCTTTTCAAAAGCATCTTCAATATACTTCATCTCATTACCTGAAAGATGAGGAGAAGATAACCAAATTCTTGAATTCATATAGTTTGTGTTGATTTAGCAACAAGATAAAAAAAGAAGTTCAAATATTTTGAACTTCTTTTAAATTTTATTTTCTAACTTTATCTCCTTGTCCACTTCCTGTAACTGTTGCTAAAATATATTTAAAGTAGTTTGATAAAGACATTGTTTGATACATTTCTTCATCTAATTCTGCCAACTTTTTAGGTGTTGACATATCTACATTATTTACTTGACCCAAGCCTGTTATTCCTGGTAGATAATCAAAAACTTTTCTCTTAGATCGTTCTTCAATTAACTCTTCTTGATTAAATAGACATGGTCTTGCTCCTACCAAACTCATATCACCTATAAATACATTAATCAATTGTGGAAGTTCATCTAATTTAGATTTTCTCAAAAATGAACCAAATTTAGTTACCTGACTATAGTTAGCTAAATGAGACGCAACAGATTTCGTGTTAACATCCATTGTTCTAAATTTAATCAACTTAAAAGGTTTCTTATTTTTCCCTACTCTTTCTTGTATAAAAATGGGAGATCCTGTATCAAATAAACCAATAATGTATAGAATAACTCCTATTGGCCACAAAAATAATATTCCAAAAAATGAAAATATAAAATCAAATATTCTTGTCATCTTATTTATTTTTAAAACTATTTATTGTTTTTATTAAACCTTCCTTAGCTGTTAATGGAAGATCCTCTATTCCCAAAACTGATTTTATTTTTTGATTAGAAACAATATAAGAATCTGTTAATTTCTTTAAACGCTCTGAATTCAAAGGTAAATGTATTTTATCTCCAATTTTTGCAACCTTCTCTAGAAAACCTTTGCTTATCGGTAAAAATCTTGATTTTTTATCCAATGCTTCATTCATTATATTGATTAATTCATTTGTTGATAAAGCTTGATCATCAGAAAAATTATAAATCCCAGATTCTAATTCATTACTTTTTATCATTTCTAATACTAAAAATGATAAATTATCAATACTTAAAAAAGAACGTTTATTTTTAAATTTTGAAAGAGGCCATGGAATCCCTTTTTCTACAATTTTATACAACAAATTAAGGTTCCCTTTATTACCTGGTCCATGAATCATACAGGGCCTAATAATAAACAAACGCTTTCCTTTTGTTAGTTTCTTTGATAATAAATAATTTTCCGCTTCTAATTTAGATTTGCCATAGGGAGTTTGGGGATTTGCCATGACTTTCTCATCTAGAATATCGTTCATAATATCAGCAACAGCTTTTACTGAACTAAAATAAAAAAAATCTCTTATTTCAGAATTCAAAAACTCATTAAATAACTCTATAGTTAAATCTCTATTTACTTCGAAATATTCTTTCTCTTCAGATGTATTTGATGTATCATGTGCTTTACCTGCTAAATGAATAACTGCGTTAGCATTTTTATTAAAATCTAATTTCCATTTTTCACTTCTTAAAGGCAAACCATCTACTTTAATATTATTATTAAAAAAATAATTTGAAAGATTTTGCCCAACGAAACCTGAAACTCCTGTTATTATTACTTTCATTTAAACTAGTTTAACATTTTGTTAAAAAAATTTAATTGTTGATTCACAAATAATTTTCTATCCATCAATAATCTTTCTTCATTAATAGAGTTTTTCATAAGATCATAAATGTCCTTATTATTTTTTAAATATAATATTTGATTTGCAATTTCCTCAGGAGTATTATCTTTTAGTAAAATTCCATTATGATTATCTACAATTAAATCATTACACCCTCTTGCATTAGCTGTTATTACAGGTATATTCATTGCTAAAGCTTCTATAATACAAACAGGCATACCTTCTTTTTCACTAGGAAAAACAAATAAATCTGTAATACTCAAATATTCTTGAACATTATTTGTAAATCCTATATTAATTATAGATTGATTTTCATTTACCCATTTTTGTTCAATATTATTTAATCCTGTAGGATGTGCATCATCTTTACCTCCAATCAAAACTAATTTTAAAGAATTTTCTCCATTTTCTATTAATAATTTAAAAGCTTTTACAATTTTTTCATAACCTTTAAAAGTAACAAAACGGCCTGTAAAAGCTATTACAAAATCATCTTTTTCAATTAATAAACTTTTCTTAAAATCAATTTTAAATGAATCATTATATACATTAGGGTCAAATTTTTTTAAATCACAGCCAAGTCCTTTTGTTGGAATTAGATGTAAATCTACTTTAGAAAAATCTACAGTAATGATATCAAAATCTGTTTTATTTAAAACCCATAGTTGATCAACTCTATTGATAGATCTTCTTTCAACTAATTTATAAATAATTTTTTTCACAAATCCATCTACAACTGGATAACCAAGACCATGAATAGTCCCAATAGTTTTATATTTAAATCTTTTCTTAAAAGTTGATGTGAAAATTCCTGTTGTAAAATGAATAGAAATAAGATTTGGTTTAATTTGGTCAACAATCTTATGTATTTCTTTCGATGCTTTTAAATGTTTTAATAGATTAAATCCTCTAGGCAACTCTACATTATGTATTTTGATACCTTCTCTTATATAATCATATTTATCTTCTATCTTTATAACTTTTGTAGAAGAGGAAATTAAATGAATCTCAATATTCATTCTTACTAATTCAATAGCTATCTCTGCCAAAAAATTATTAAAACTCCCATAATCAGTTATTATAAATACTATCTTTTTTTTCATTAATAAATTTTATTAGAATGACACTTATTCAAGGATTTAAGTTGACCTTTCTTGCAGTTCATTATAAGATTGAGAAATATTTGGATTTCCTGATTCATTTGGTTTTCTTTAATAAATTATTTTATTACGTTTTTTTATCATATCATTCTCTTTACCAAAAAGAAAATATATATAACTCCTAAATGTAGATAATATATATCTTATCGAAAAAATAATAAATCTTCTATTGTAATTATTAAATCTTAAAACCTGTATTAATGATGGTAATCCTTTTAAATACTTTTTATAATAACAACCTCCAAACTCTCTATAATAAAATAAAGGCTCTGTCAATATTGCAAAATTATTTTTATCACAAGTCCTCATCCATAATTCTACATCTTCCATTCTTTCAGCTTTCACATTATAAGGATTTTTCAAAAACCATTCTGTTTTTGCTATTATTGTTGGATGAACAAATTGTTTAACTTTAATCAACTTATCTTGATTTGGATTTATTCTTATTCCAACAACTTTACCTATATCATCAATTGAATAAACATTAGTGCCTAAAACATCTATATCAGGATTTCTCAATAATGTATCTAATTGTTTTTCAATTTTTTTAGGATGCATTATATCATCAGCATCCATTCTTGCTAAATATTCAGCTTGAGTCAAACTCGATATTTCATTCAAACGTGCTGCAAGATTTTTATTCTTGCCATCTGAATAGACTTTTATTCTGTTGTCTTTTTTTGCATAATCCTGAGCAATTTCTAAAGAGCCATCACTAGATCCATCATCAATGAGAATTAATTCAAAATTAGTAAATGTTTGATTCAAAACAGAATCTATAGCTTGAGCAAAATATTTTTCTGCATTATAAAATGGAATTGCAATAGCTAATGTTGATTTTAAAAAAAATTTATCCATAATAAAAAAATTAAATAGAAAGCTAAAAATTATATTTCACGAATTTATTATAATTTGAACAACTGCTTGAGGTGATAAATAATCATTAAAATATTTAACAGTTTTTTCTTCAATAAGAGAAATAGCCTCAAAATTATTCTTTAAATACAACATTTTTTTTCTTAATTCTTCTTCACTTTCTATAAAGGTAATTAAAGATTGATATGGACCAGGCAGTTCATTTGAAAGAGGGGTTGATATAATCGCTTTACCTAATGCAAAATATTCTCCAAGCTTCCAGCCATGACAATCTTGAACAGCAGGAGTATTAAATACAAAACAAGATTTTTTTGTATTATCAATATAATCCTTCATGGTGATTCTTTTAGAAAATAAATATTCTTTGAAATGTTTCGAATATTCTATATAATCTTTATCCTTTGAAGGTATAAGATAATATCCTCCCTTAAATTGAAACATTTCTTTAGAAAGTTTATAAAATTTATATCTAAAATCATTCGTTTTCTTTACATAAGAAGGAAACCACAAAGTAGATATATTAAATAGATATTTATCATCCCTTTTTAAATCGCATTCTATGTAATAGTCAAAAGATTTTCTTCTAATTTTTGTATATAAGTAATCTAATACATACTGCTTTTTAGAAATTTTTAGATTTATAAAAATTGATATGAAGTTAAACATTAAAAAGTAAAACAACTCAAACCAATTCCAAATATCTATTCCAAAACTTGGTCCAATTGCTATTATATTCTTCTTATTAGAATCATTTTTATTCAAATTAACTTTTGCATAGACATCTACATAATTATATACATCTTCTATTATTTTATCTGAATCGTGATAATCTATGTATATCTTTTTCTGAGAACCATCTTCATATACTAATAGAATATTCATTCCCCTATATTGAGAATCAGCGCTAGAAGGAAAATTTCTAAACTTTTCTTTAAAAAAAATAACCTTCGATTTTCCTAAAATGTCGTAAAAACCTTTTATGTAATATGATGCATAATTAATCTTACACCTTGGATCTATATAGCATTTCATAACTTTAATCAATAAATTAATTTTTGCACTAAATTATAATTATTAAATATTTCCATAAAATTGAAAAAATATGTATATTAAAATAAATATTAAAATAAATATCGTTTTATATAAAAATTTAATATTTTTTGAAAATGCAGGAGCTATCAATAGTGGGATAACAAACCAACTAAATAATCCCCATCTGTCTGAATATGGAATTTGAAATGCCATAAAAAAAATAAAGCTTGCCAAAATATAATATTTTTGCATTATAGAATACTCTAGTAGATATTTATTATTATAAATTTTAAGTTTTTCATTTAAAAAATGTGATATAATTAAAAATAAACTATTAAAAACGACAAACTGAGGTTTAAATCCCACTTGATAAACCTGATAAATATTATCTTTATTAGTTAAGTATCCAAGTCTTCTATCTCCTTCAGCAATATTTTTAAAAAATGGTGCTATATTCAGAATACCAAAGTTTAATGCCGAAAGTATAATTCCTGCTAAAAACAAAGCATAGAAATACTTTATAGAAATCTTTCCACTTATAAAAAAACAGCCTATAAATAATAAAATAGGGATAACGGAAGTTGTATGAGAAATAATTGCTAAAATTGAGCAGATTATGAATGAACGAATACCCCTTTTCTCTAAAAAACTTATACATCCATAAAATAATATCGCTAATGAAACTCCTTGTCTAATAATATTTATACTCATATTCTTTATAAAAAACATCGAAAAAAAGATAAGTAAAATAAATAGTATGGATGTATTATACATTTTCTCTATTTTTTGAAATCCTAAGTAAAATAAGTAGAAATAAATAAATGAAATTACTAATAAAAATACTGTAAAGCTTAAATCTAAATATTTTATTACCTTAATAACATTATAAAAAAAGATTTCAATTTTACTTCCAGGCTGAAGTGCCATTTTCCAACTAAATAAATAATAACTACTTGTATCTGAGCCAACATCATAAGCTCTAAAACCTACTGACAGAAAAAATAACACTAAAATCAAAATTGAACATACTTTGATAAATTTTGATATATATTGTTTGTTTAAATCAATTGTCATAGCTAATAGTAACGATACTAAAGCTAATAAACCATAAACTAAATTATACAAGTTATTAAAAACTTCTTCCGAAAATGTATATCCCAAAATTTATTTTTTTATAAAAATTTTTAATAACTCTTTCCTATTAATTAATCTAATAAAAAGTTTTCTTTTCAGATTAGAGTTATGATATTTATATTTTTGAATTGGATATAAATTTTCATTTTCTAATCTTCTTAAGAAATCAAATAAATAGTATCTATTTTTCAATTTAATGAGTTGAAAAATAATATTTGTAGTGTAAAAATATAATATTTCATTAACAACATCTCTTGAAAAATTTTCATTTTTAACAATATTATTAATTGATATAATATTATTAAATTGATCTGTAATATATTTTATTGAATGTTCATTTTTAATATTATTTGTGATAGAATTACTTCTGGAATAATAATAATACAATGGTATGTTTAACTTCTTATATTTATGACAGTTTCTCATTAACTGATAAGAAATAATATGATCTTCATTTAGTTCTCCTAAAGGAAATGATAAATTATTTTTTATTAATATATCTTTTCTAATTACTTTATAACAAACACCAACAATATACCCATATAATTCTAATGCTTCTACTCCTGTAATAACATTTGTTTGTATTGAATTATAAAAATTATTCAATCTCAACGTTATTTTTCCAGTATTTATATTCTCCTTTGCACTGTAAAAATCAAACTCCATTACATCTAAATGATTTAAAGAAATTTCTTTAAAAACAATTTCAAATGAATCTTCTGATATCCAATCATCAGAATCGATAAACCAAACATAATCTCCAGAAGATTTTTTTAATCCATAATTTCTAGCATCAGAAAGTCCTCCATTTTGTTTTTCAAAACCTTTAATAAAACTATATTTTGACACGTAATATTCTATAACCTGTTGACTATTATCTGTAGACCCGTCATTTACAAGTATTATTTCTATATTACTTTCACTAATTTGGAAATTATTTTGATTAATTAAACTTTCAACACATCTACTCAAAAAAGTAGAAACATTATAAATTGGTACTATTACGGATAGCTTCATTTTAATCTCATTTTATAATATTTTATCCAAAATCTTAAGAATAAAGGATGATACATATATAGAATTACTTGTCTTGAAACAGAACTATACAATTCTTTATACTTAAAAAAAATTTCTTCATTATTTATTCCTAAATTCAAAGATTTACTAATCACAACTAGAATCATCTTAAAACCTCTTTTAATTGCTGATTTTATAATAAATCTATTTACTCCTGCTTTATTTAATGATAAAAAAAATGATAAATCCTGAATCATTACAAAATGATCAAGAATATAACTAATAGTTTTGATTTTATTCATAGCAGAACCCTCAGAATCAGATCTATATACATATACATATTGATTAATAAACCGTTTAGTTTTAATTAAGGAAAAATACTTTGCTATAAAATTATAATCTTCACCATATCGAATATCTATAAACTCCAAATGATTTTCAATAATTAGTTCTCTTTTAAAAATATAACGCCATAATTCGTTGGTTAATGTAACTTTGATATTATCTTCTCTGTTAATTCTACCTTGCTTTAAAATGCTTGTCTTAAACATAAACAAATCAAGCTCTTTTTTAACATTTAAAAATAATAATGAATCCTTAAGAATATAATCGTCACTATCAACGAAAAAAATATACATCCCTTTAGATTCTTGAATTCCTAAATTTCTTGCCGAAGATACTCCTTCATTAATTTTGTGAAAAACTTTAAAATTTTCATGATTTTCAACATATTCATCACAAATCAAGCTACTTCCATCAGTAGAACCATCATTGATTAATAAAACTTCAAAATCTAAAAATGATTGTTCTAAAAATGAATCTAAACAATTCCTAAGATAATTTTCTGTATTATAAACTGGTATTACAATTGAAATAAATGGTTTATTATTCATTTTTAATACATTAAAGGTTAAAATAAATATTGTATTCTCTTATGATTTAGATGTAATTAATAAATTAGTTTTTAAAAAACTTATCGATTCCATTCTTAATAAACTAAGTTTTTTATTTACAATTTCATAATCAATCTCTTTATTAAAATTTTCTAAATTAAATGATGTAACATCTGTAACTAATCTGTCTTCTAAATCAAATAATTGTAGTAATGAAAGAAATCTTGAACTTCCCCTCTCTTTGTTCTGAATTGCATAAAAAGGTTTATTAAAAATAATTGAAAAGATTGTTCCATGAAAAGAATCAGTAACTACAAAATCTGCATCATAAAAACTCTTTAACCAATTTTCAACTGAAGGTTTAATTACATTTTTTATTTTTGTTGTTCCTCCATTTATATTAAACACTTTTAAGTTCATTTTTTTCGATAAATGATCAACAAATTTATATTTACTTTCATTATTATCTAATTGATAATTAAAAATCCCTGATTTAGACTCAATTTCTAAATTTTTAAATAGTGATAAATAATATTTTTTGTCAATTAATAATGTTGGATCCAAAACATGAACAGCATCAAAATCAAACTTATTTTTACAAATATTAACAGCAGAATCCTCACGGACTGATACAGCATCAAAATTTTTAATTAATTCTTTACAAACTTTATGTTCTTCATCTGTAAACTCCCATTCATCTGTACCAAAAGATGATGCGTAAGCTATTCTTCTTAAATCCTGATCATCATTATTTAAAAAATCAAGGAAATAATTATAGATATTTGGAGAGTATTTAGGTCTCCAAGTTTGGTCACTACCTATAATGACAGCATAAAAAGATTGTTTATCAAACTCGTTTCTTAAACTTTGTGTATCAGTAATACTTTTTGTAATATCAATATTATTTGAAACAAACTTAATTAAGTGTTGATTTATATATTCTTTTTCTTTGCTAGAGTAATTATAAATGTATGAACCTTTTAACTTATTAAATGTTTCATTTTTAATAATTCCTAATTTTTCTCTAAAACTACTATATGTCTTTCCTGTTCTATTTATAGTTATTGGATCGAAATCCATTTCTTTTAATAGAGTTTGTAAAGCATAATTCTGAATTAAACCTCCATAATTACCTCCCAAAGGTTGAGTTAAAATTGCTATTTTTTTCTTCATAATTAGAGTCCTTTAAAACCTATTATTTTTTTCACTTTTTGTATACGATGATACATGATTGTTTGTTTGAAAAGTTTTTTTCTAAAACTGTTAACATTCAAGTCATATTCTGAAATATTTCCATTCCAATACTCCAAACTTTTTTTACGTACAAACATTCTACATTTTTGAACAATTTTAAATTCAATAGGAATAGGTTGAAAGAATTTTTTTCTCTTATTAGGTTTAAAACCTTTTAAGGTTCTAAGTCTATAATATATTGCTTTTTGTCTATGTTTAAAACTTCCATCTTGAGATGATTTAAACTTTTCTAAACTCAATTCTTCAATATGAAGTTTGAAATTTTTTAGTCCTTTTGTGATTATATCATCCGCGAGTTTAGATCTAGCCACTATTACACTCGTACCTCCTCCATCTTTATCATATGGAGACAGCCAAGCATCCCCTAAAGAAATATCAGCTAATTCAGTTGTTACATCATCACAAAAATCACAAGCATTGGATTTAAACAAACCACTTCCCCACATATCGCCTAAAGATTGCATTTCTACACTATGAACTTTATCATTAATATCTAAAGCTGTAAACTTATAATCAAGAGCATATGATTCCGGCTTTTTAACTCTGTATTCTTGTTTATGATATTCACCTTTAATTCCTGTTTTTTGAGCTAAAAAATCAGAGTAGAATTTACTTTTCAATCCTCCACAAATTATTCCAATAACAAAACTTATCTTATCTCTATAAACTGGATAATAATATTGTTTTAACCGAACAGCTTTTACAAAACAGGCTACTCCTGAAATGGCTACTTTTCCTTCTTTAGAATCAATTTCTTTAAAAAGGTTTTCTAATGTCACAGGTATATAACGTGTTTTCGAAATACTCTTTAAATCATTAAAATCGTTAAACCATTGATATTGATACGTCCCATTTATTTCTTTAACGACAAATAAATGTTGTATTAAATTTAGAGAAAATAATTGCTCAAATACAAACGTAGCAATACCTCCTGAAGATGATGTTCCTCTATAATCTTTTGAATATCCAACATATATATTTTCAAACCTTCCTATACGTTCATCAGTATTTCTTGCTTTTGGAAAGTTGATTAAAGCAATCTCATCTTCATTTTTTATTTCTTCATCTGGATTATCATTAAATGGACAAACTTTTATTGCTGAATCTGAAAAATTTGAATTTAAATCAGGAACAAGAAAACCTTCTTTATTCCAAATCATTTTTGCATTTTCTGATTCAGAAGTACATATACCACATCCTGTACACATGTTAGCATTTACAACATCAGATATTTTGGAAGAAATCATTTATTTATTATTTTAGATTTAATAAAATTACTTAAAAACTGTTTTTCTTGTTTTGTTAAAATAATTATATAAATAGTAATTATACAAACAGTCAAAATACAACTTGTCTGGATTAAAAACTGGAAGAAACTAACTGGATTATCTAATTTAGTTTTTATAAAATATGTTATAACAAAAAGAATTATTGACAACAATAATATTGGATACAATACATTTTTAAAAAAACTCGTTATTTGTATATTCATTAATTTTTTTACAAAATATAGACGAATAAGCAATGCTATAATTGAAATTATGAGATAAACATAAAATATTACATTAGGAGAGAAATCTAGTTCAAATAAAATCCAAATTATTGGAAAATTTAACATAATCAAAGATCCTACAAATGCTTGATAATTCCTAATTTTTCCTGTTGCTTGTAATCCAAACATAATTGGATTTGAAATCGTTTCTATCATAGAAAAAATTAAAGCTAATTGTAAAAAATTAACCAAATAATATGGAACTTTATCTAACCATAATTTTAATACATATTCCATATTAAACAATAATGGAACTATCAATATACTTAATATTGAGAATGAAAACTTTGAACTTAGAAATATTAATTTTAATGACTCTTCTTTTTTATTCGCTGCATAATTTTTAACAATTTGAGGATTTACAGCCATTTGAAAGCTACTAACAAAATTGGTTATAACACCTTGTATCATTAAGGTTAAACTAAACGTTGCATTTAAAACGGGTCCAAAAAATAAGTTAAGTAAAACGTTAACCCCTTGCCCCCTTACAACTCCAGCTATATTTCCAAATAAATTCCACCCTGAATAAGATAAAAGTTCTACATAATATTTTTTGTCATAAGAGAATTCATAATGCGTCTCTCTAAATTTCTTCTTACAATAAATCCAATAAATAAAGCGGATAATTAATGCCGTTAGAGTAATAAAAAAAGCATAAATAATCAATCGATCATTATTTTGTCCTATATAAAATAATAATACCACACTTATAAACTTCAAAATTGTTTCTAAAACATTTATATAAGCATAAATATTAAGATGTTCTTTAGCCACAATCATTGCCACATAAGGAACTTGAATTATTGTAAAGAAAAAACTAAAAATTGAAAATTGAAAAACCCAATTAGCCGCATAAAGCCGGTCTTTTGGAATAACCAAATGGTTATTAAGAAACCAAATACCTATTGTTTCTGCCAAGATTAAGACAAGAATCGCAATCAAAAAATGAATAATTAATACAGAATTAAATGTCTTTTTCAACTTAGTATAATTATTCTGTCCAATATCAAAAGCGAGGTATCTTTCTGTAGCAGAAATCATAGCCGAATTAAAAAAAGAAAACATTGTTACTATTCCTCCTACTATTCCATAAATACCATAATCAATAACTCCCAATGATTCTAATATCAAACGAGAACTATATAGCCCTAATCCCATTGTTAGAAACATTCTAAAATATAAAAACAATGTATTTTTAGCTATTCTTTTATTATCCGACATTTTTCAACTACATTTATTTCAATCAAAACATTGATCTAATCAATCATTTCCAAAAAGGTCTCTAGTGTAAACTTTTTCTTGGACATCAGCTAACTCAGGTGCATTACGATTTGAAATGATAACGTCACAATCATTTTTAAATTGCTCGAAATTTTTAACAACTTTCGAGCCAAAAAATAACTCTTCTTCTAAAGCTGGCTCAAAAACTTCAACTTCAATACCTTTGGCTTTTATTCTTTTCATTACACCTTGTATTGCAGAAGCGCGAAAATTATCAGAACCTGATTTCATAATCAGGCGATAAACACCTACTTTTTTAGGTTTTTTAGCTAAAATAGAATCTGCTATAAAATCCTTTCTTGTTCTATTGGCATCTACTATTGCTTGAATAATATTATTAGGAACTGTGTTGTAGTTTGCTAATAACTGTTTTGTATCCTTTGGTAAACAATACCCTCCATAACCAAAAGATGGATTATTATAATGCATTCCAATTCTTGGATCTAAACCAACACCTTCTATAATTTGTTTAGAATCTAAACCATATATCTGTGCATAACTATCCAATTCATTAAAATACGCAACACGCATTGCTAAATAAGTATTCGAAAACAATTTTATAGCTTCTGCTTCAGTAGAATTTGTAAAAAGAGTTTGAATATCTTTCTTAATTGCACCTTCTTCTAAAAGCTGAGCAAATTGTTTAGCTCTTTCACTTTGTTCTCCAATAATTATTCTTGATGGATATAAATTATCGTATAAAGCTTTACCCTCTCTTAAAAATTCTGGAGAAAAGATAATATTATTTGTATTAAACTTCTCTCTAGCATCTTTTGTAAAACCTACAGGAACTGTTGATTTTATAATAATTACTGCATTCGAATTATATTCTAAAACATCTTCAATTACAGATTCAACACTACTTGTGTTAAAATAATTTGTTTCAGGATCATAATCCGTTGGAGTAGCAATGATTACATAAGACGAATCTTTATAAGCATCCTTTTTATCTAAAGTTGCTCTAAAGTTTAAATCTTTTTCAGATAAAAATTCTGTTATTTCTTTATCCTCAATTGGAGATTGTCTTTCGTTCAGCATTTTAACTTTAGTCTCAACAACATCTAAAGCAATAACTTCATGGTGTTGAGCTATTAAAATAGCATTAGATAAGCCAACATAACCTGTTCCTACAACTGTAATTTTCATTGATGACTTTTATTTATTTTCTAAACTCTTCAAAAGATTGTGCCTCTTGATCTTTTTCAGAAATAATCATTTTATCTACAGGGATTCCCCAATCGATATTAATTTGTTTATCTAATGGATTAACTCCATTTTCTGACTCTTTATTGTAACCATTATCACATTTATAAAAGAAAGTAGCTTTCTCTGTAATAACAGAAAAACCATGTAAAAATCCTCTTGGAATAAACAATTGTTTTTTATTTTCTGCTGATAATTCTACTGCAACAGATTGTCCAAAAGTTTCTGAATCAGGACGTGCATCAACTGCTACATCAATCACAGCACCTTCTACAACACGTACTAATTTTGCTTGTGAATGTTCTCCTGCTTGCATATGTAAACCTCTAATTACTCCATAAGAAGAATTAGATTGATTATCTTGAACAAATGTTGGTTTGTATCCTAAAATTTCCTCTAACTTATTTTCATTATAAGATTCGAAAAAATATCCTCTCGAATCTTCGAAAACTGTTGGTTCTAGGATAAAACATCCTTTTAATTTTGTTTCAGTTGCTTTCATTATAATCTTTTATCCACTTGTTCTTTTGGTAAAACTCCTTTTACATCATAAATTACTCCATTCTCTTTTAGGAGTTTTGATAAATCTAAATCTAAAAATTCTTGATGTCCGACTGTTAATACAATTGCGTCAAAATTTGATAATTGAGAGATATCTGAAAAACAAGAAATATTATACTCTTCTTTTACTTCATCTAAATTTGCCCAAGGGTCATACGTTATAACTTCTATCCCGTAATCTTCTAAAGATGTAACAACGTCAATCGCTTTAGAATTTCTAATATCAGGGCAGTTTTCTTTAAACGTAATTCCTAAATTAAGAATTTTTGCTCCTTTTATTTTCACATCATTTTGTATTAATAATTTTACAACTTGTGATGCCACAAATGATCCCATCGAATCATTTAAACGTCTTGCTGCCAATATTAATTCAGAGTAATAACCAATTTCTTGTGCTTTTTGTGCTAAATAAAACGGATCTACTCCAATACAATGTCCTCCTACCAAGCCTGGTTGAAATTTTAAGAAATTCCATTTTGTTCCAGCAGCTTCTAAAACATCATTTGTATCAATATCCATTAAAGAAAAAATCTTTGATAACTCATTAATGAAAGCAATATTAATATCTCGCTGAGAGTTCTCAATTACTTTTGATGCCTCTGCTACTTTAATTGTTGGTGCTAGATGCGTTCCAGCCGTAATTACTGATTGATATAATTCGTCAACAACTTTTCCTATTTCGGGTGTCGAACCAGATGTTACTTTCAGAATTTTTTCTACTGTGTGTTGTTTATCTCCTGGATTAATTCTTTCAGGTGAATAGCCTGCGAAAAAATCTTTATTAAAAACTAATCCAGAAATTTCTTCTAAAACAGGAATACATTCTTCTTCCGTTACTCCAGGATAAACTGTAGATTCGTAAATAACAATATCATTCTTAGACAATACTTTTCCTACTGTTTCTGATGATTTTAATAATGGTGAAAGATCTGGACGATTATTTTTATCTACAGGAGTAGGAACTGTTACGATATAGATTGTAGCATCTTCAATATCTTCTAGTCTTGTTGAACAGTATAAACCATTTTTATTTTGTTTAAATGGGTTATCATTCATTAAAACATTTTGTAATACTTCATTATCAACTTCTAAAGTTGAATCTATTCCTGCATTTAATTCATCAATGCGCTTTTGATTAATATCAAATCCAACAACTTGATATTTTGTTGCAAATAATCTCGCTAAAGGTAAACCTACGTATCCTAAACCGATAATTGCAATTTTATATTGTTGACTCATTTATTTTAGTATAAATTTCATGCGTTTATTTATAAAAAACGATACATCATTTTTTATATTATTTAAAAAGCACATTACTTCTGTATTTATATGATAGCTTACTTTTCGTTTTCTGAAGTTGCAACAACTTTTCTTAGCCCAGAACTAGAAAAACGATGTGTACGTTTATTGTAATACAATTGTATATTATTATCTATACAATACTGTTTACCATTGAAGTTTTTATCTCGATATTCTTCTCCAATAATTCTAATATTTATTGGCAAAGCACTCAACATATCAAATAAATCTTGAGAAGTTTCGTAAGGAATAATTTCATCAACATAACGGCAACCTTCTAATTGAACATAGCGCTCAACAATTGATTGTGTTGGATGATTTTTTGATGGATCTATTTGTGTAGGATCTGTATTAAGACCTACAATTAAATAATCACATTGTCTTTTGGCTTCTTCTAGCATCATAATATGCCCAGCATGAAGCAAGTCAAATATTCCAAAAGTTATCCCTATAGTCATTTAAATAGTATTGTTGTTTAGCAAAATTAGTTAATATAATTCAATTTCATCTAAATTAAAACATAAAAAAAGCTCTCAAAATAGAGAGCTTTTCAAATTATATCAATTCTGAATTTCTTTTTTCTAAATGTGTATAAACATTTTTCACTTCTTGAGAATATTCTTTCTGCAAAATAAGATTAGCTGTTGGTGTATTAACAAAAATACAATTTTGTAAACCTACAAATGATGTATAAACATCTGTTCCAATCACCATATTCCCACTTCTATCAACATAATGACCATTCATTACAAAGTAATCATATAAAGATTCAAAAGACCCTAGATCATTCCAAATAAAACTAGCAGGAACAACTTTTATTTTTTTACTTCGTTCCATCACAGCATAATCTATACTATTTGATGGAATATCCATTGAAAATTTTTCATCCAAAACTCCATTTTCATTATTCTTCCAAGCTATTACTGATTTCTCATAAATCTCCTTCTCGAATTTTTTCAATTCTTTAAGTAATACTCTTGCTTTAAAACAAAACATTCCGCTATTCCATAAAAAATTACCTTGCTCAATAAAATCTTGAGCTGTAATATGATTTGGCTTCTCACGAAAAGAAATTACATTTTCTTTATTATGTTCAATGTATCCATAACCAGTTTCTGGTCGTGTTGGCTGAACTCCAAATGTTACTATAAAATCATTTTGAGCTAATTCTATCGCTTTTTGCATAGCTTCTTTATAGGCTTCCTCATCTTCTATCAAATGATCAGAAGGTGTTACAATCAAAATATCATCTTCGTCAACTGCAAGCGCAGCAAAAGCTATTGCTGCTGCTGTATTACGAGGTACAGCCTCAACAACTTTTGAATAATCGATATCAAATTTATCTAAAACCTCTTGACTTAAATGATCATTGTCTTGATTTCCAATCACCATTAATTTATCTGCTACAAAACGATTTCTTTCTATTGTTAATTCAAACAAAGACCTATCGTTAAATAAAGGTAAATACTGTTTAGGATGAGTTTTTCTAGAAAGAGGCCAAAGTCTACTTCCTACACCTCCAGACAATATCACGTTATATACACACATATAATTCTTCTTATTCGAACTGGCTAAGTTACAAAATTTATAATATTGATATATGATATTATCGATATTACAGTTAAAAAAAGTCCTATCAAAAAATTGATAGGACTTTTTTATTTATCTTTATTAAGATTTTATTAGATCATTGAGAAACGAACTGTATTCGTAATACCTTTTTCAAATGCTGGCATTGCATTCAAATTGATAATAAAATCTCCATAATCTACAAAACCTGCATTTTTAGCTAAAATATTAACTTCTGTAATAGTCTGATCTGTAGACGTATCACGTGGGTCATAATTAATTGCTTTAACTCCCCATAACAAATTCAACATACGGTTAATTCTTTTACTTGGATTAAAAACCAAGATAAATGAATTTGGACGATGTGAAGAAATTTGGAATGCTGTATAACCAGAATATGTTAATGTAGCAATAGCTTTAGAACCTGTATCTTGAGCCATTTTTGCAGCACTATAACAAACCATATCTGTAACAAAACGTTCATTTTGAACTTTTGGTTTATGTTCTGGGACATTAATATGATCATCATCCTCAACAGTTTGAAGAATTTTTGTCATTTTCTCAATTACTTGAACTGGATATTGTCCAACTGAAGTTTCTCCAGATAACATTACCGCATCAGCTCCATCAAAAACAGCATTCGCAACGTCAGAAACTTCTGCACGTGTAGGTGTTAAACTAGAAATCATTGTTTCCATCATTTGTGTTGCAACGATAACCGGCTTTCTAGCTAATTTTGATTTATCAATTAATTGTTTTTGAGCTTTTGGTACAATTTCAAAAGGAACCTCAACTCCTAAATCACCTCTAGCTACCATTAAACCATCAGAAAATTCTAAAATATCATCGATATTCTCTAATGCTTCTGGTTTTTCAATTTTAGAGATAATTGGAATTTTAATAGATCCATTTTCTTTTATAAAATCTGCTAAATCTTTAACATCTTGTCCAGAACGAACAAATGATAATGCAAACCAATCAACTCTTTGATCAATTGCAAATTTTGCATCTTCTTTATCCTTCTCTGTTAAAGCAGGTAAAGAAATGTTTGTATTTGGTAAGTTAACTCCTTTTTTAGAACGTAATGGACCTCCTTGAATCGTTTCTGCTTTTACAGTATCAGTTCCATTTGTTTCGATAACTTTCAAAATTAATTTTCCATCATCAATTAAAATGTTCTCACCAACCTGTACATCTTGAGCAAATCTTTGGTAAGTCATAAAAACTTTTTCATTAGTTCCTACTACTTCCTCATTTGTAAATGTTAAGATATCCCCGTTGTTGATAACAAAGTCTTCATGTTCCATTTTACCAATACGTAATTTTGGACCTTGTAAATCGGCTAAAATTGCTGTATTGTATCCATGCTCTTCATTTAATTGATGAATTGTATCTATTTTACGTTTCACATCTTCATAATCTGCGTGTGAAAAATTGATACGGAACACATCTGTTCCTTTTTGCATCATCTCTAATAAAATTTCAGGACGTTCTGTAGCTGGACCTAATGTTGCTACAATTTTTGTCTTTTTTAGAAATTGTTTATCGTAAACCATAATTTTTTCCCTTTTTTTATGCACAATATTTTGTTAGAAAACCAATCTATCAGCTGTACTAATTAAATCGATTTCTGTTTTTTTAATCACTTTTATAAAATCCTTTTCTGTAAACGGAAGTGAAAGATTTTGTAAATCATCTTCCCAACCAGATATTTTTACAATATAATTACAGTCCTTATAATTTGGGACAAGAATAATACTCTCTTTGAAAAGATTTGTTAAATCTACTTCATTTTTTTGAGAATTTGATTGATTTGGAATATTTTTAATGATATGATAATCTATTTTATTGGCTTCATCTAACCATTCATATGTCTCGAAATAATATGTATGATCGTCTAGCCAAATATCCAAATCTTTGATACGTTGAAAATGCGTATCAAAAGTTGAGTTAAGATGGAATATAAATTGTGTAGAAGTACTGTAAATAGAATTTACCCCTATTAGATGAAAATCTATCCAATCATCATACAAGAGTAAATCTGCCATTTTTTATACTTTTTCTATTTTCTTTTGTAGGGAATAATATGCTCTTTTCGCTGCACTTTCTTCCGCTTTTTTCTTAGAAGTTCCTCTTCCTTTTGAAATAACTTTGTCATTTAGACGAACTACAGAAACAAAAATTTGCAAATCTTCTGCGTTTTGCTCATCAAAAGTATTGAATCTTATCGTATTTCTTGTTTTTTGACTCCATTCTAAAATCAATGATTTATGACTTGTAATGGTATGTTCTAAACGATCTAAATCCGCGTAAGGGTCAATAATTTTAACTTGAATAAATTCTTGTACTGCATTTATCCCTCCATCAACATAAATTGCTCCAACTAAAGCTTCCAGAATATCGCCATTTACATCTTCTCCAAGATTATGGTGATTATTGAGAGGTTCTAAATGATCTAAAAGTCCTAATTGCTTAGAAACATCATTTAATTGTCTACGTGAAACAATTTTTGAACGCATTTTAGTTAAATATCCCTCTTGTTGACCTGGTGCTTTATAATATAAGTGCATTGCTGCAGAAGCACCAAGTAATGCATCTCCTAAAAATTCTAATCTCTCAAAATTAATACTATTTCCATTTTCATCTTTTTTTTGAGCTGATCTATGAGTAAATGCTTCTTTAAAAACCTCAATATTTTGAGGATTGTAACCCAAGATTGATTTCAAAAATTTCAAAAATGAATCAGATGAATTATTATTATCATCACGATTATTTAGAAAAGAATATATTTTTTTTAAGAAAGACATTACTTATACTTCTTAAATATCACGCAAGCGTTGTGTCCACCGAAACCAAAAGTGTTACTTAATGCATATTCTACATTTTTCTCTTTTGCTTTGTTAAATGTATAATCAATTTTTGGATCTAGATTTTCATCATCCGTAAAATGATTAATTGTTGGTGGTACAATGCTATTATTAATTGCTCCAATAGTCGAAATCGCTTCAATAATTCCAGCTCCACCTAATAAGTGTCCTGTCATTGATTTAGTTGAATTGATTTGAATATTATAAGCGTGTTCTCCAAATAATTTTTGAATTGCTTTAGATTCTGCAATATCTCCTAATGGAGTAGACGTTCCGTGCATATTAATATGATCGATGTCTTCTGCATTAATATTTGCATCCAATAAAGCTTCTCTCATCACATTTAATGCTCCTAATCCTTCTGGATGTGGTGCAGTAATATGATGTGCATCTGCTGTCATTCCTGTTCCTACTAATTCACCATAAATTGTAGCTCCTCTTGCAATAGCATGCTCGTATTCTTCTAAAATAATACATCCAGCACCTTCTCCCATAACAAAACCGTCTCGGTCGTTGTCAAATGGACGTGAAGCTGTTTGTGGATCATCATTTCTAGTAGATAAAGCATGTAAAGCATTAAAACCTCCAATACTAGAACCAGTTACTGCTGCTTCTGAACCTCCAGTTACTATTGCTTCTGCTTTTCCTAGTCTTAATAACATGTAAGCATCAATAATAGCATTTGTAGATGAAGCACAAGCTGAAACAGTTGTATAATTAGGTCCCATAAGACCAAATTCCATTGATATATGACCAGGTGTGATATCTGCAATCATCTTAGGAATAAAGAACGGATTGAAACGTGGCGTTCCATTTCCTGTAGCGTAATTAGAAACTTCTTCTTCAAAAGTTTTAATTCCACCAATTCCTGACCCCCATATAACACCGATACGCTCTTTGTTTACATTAGTAGCATCTAAAATCCCACTGTGTTTGATAGCTTCTCTAGCAGCAACTATTCCTAGTTGTGCGCAACGATCAATTTTACGTGCTTCCTTACGATCAAAGTGATCTTCAATATTGAAGTTCTTAATCTCACAAGCAAATTGTGTCTTAAACAGAGATGCATCAAAAAGCGTAATAGGCGCAGCGCCACTTACACCATTCACTAATCCATCCCAAAATTCTTGGTATGTATTCCCGATTGGTGTTAGCGCGCCTAAACCTGTTACTACTACTCGTTTTAATTCCATAAATAGAAGGAACTATTACTTGTTTAAGTCTTCGATGTATTTTACAGCTTGACCTACAGTAGAAATTTTCTCAGCTTGATCGTCTGGAATTTGGATATCAAATTCTTTTTCGAATTCCATGATTAATTCTACAGTGTCTAATGAATCAGCACCTAAATCGTTTGTGAAGCTTGCTTCTAAAGTTACTTCTGTCTCGTCAACTCCTAACTTATCTACGATAATTGCTTTCACTCTTGATGTAATGTCAGACATAATTTTCTAATTTTAATTGTTGTAAACTAGTGCAAAAATATAAAACTTATATTAAATACAAGCTTTTTTTTATATGCACGCATAAGAACTAGCTAAAATAATTTAAATAAACAGGAACGAAATCGTTGTAGTTGATGATATAAGTCAAAGTTTTTGAGCAACTTTTTGTTGTACTTTTGCATAAAGTTTATAACTTTATTATTTAAAAAATCACTATAAAAATCTAATAATGAGTATTGAATTGGCATCTTACGGAATAAAAAATTCCAAAATCAACTATCAATTATCTTCAAAAGAACTTACAGAAAAGATGATTGAAACTGGGCAGGGAGAAGTTAGTTCTTCTGGAGCAGTTAATTTTTTGACAGGTGAATTTACTGGTCGTTCGCCGAAAGACCGTTTTATCGTTAAGGATGATATTACATCTGAAAACGTTTGGTGGGACGGAAATATTAATATTCCATTTGACTCTGATAAATTTGATGCTTTATACGATAAAGTTGTAGAGCATTTAAGTAATCGTGAGGTCTATGTAAGAGATGCATTCGCATGTGCTGATGATGCCTATAAAGTAAAAATTAGAGCCATTACAGAAACTCCTGGAGCAAACCTATTTATTTACAACATGTTTATTCGTCCAACTGAAGAGGAATTAAAAAGCTTTGGTGATGCAGAATGGACTATTATTAATGCACCTACATTTCTTGCGGAAGCAAATACTGATGGAACAAGACAACACAATTTTTCTATTTTAAATTTTAAAAGAAAAATTGTTTTAAATGGAGGAACAGGTTATACAGGTGAAATGAAAAAGGGAATTTTTTCTGCTTTAAATTTCATTATGCCAGTATTTAAAAACACATTACCAATGCATTGTTCTGCAAATTCTGGTAAAGATGGGGATACAGCAATGTTCTTTGGTTTATCTGGAACAGGAAAAACAACTTTATCTGCTGATAAAAACAGACAATTAATTGGTGATGATGAACATGGTTGGACTGAAGATAATACAGTATTCAATTTTGAAGGTGGATGTTATGCTAAAGTAATTAATTTATCTGCAGAAGGTGAACCTGAAATCTTCGGAGCAATTAAAGATGGTGCTTTATTAGAAAACTGTAAATTAGTTAAAGAAACAAATGAGGTAGATTATACAGATGGTTCTATTACAGAAAATACGCGTGTTTCTTATCCTATTGATTATATTGAAAATATCGCTACACCATCATTAGGAAAAAATCCTAAAAATATTTTCTTCTTATCATTTGATGCTTATGGTGTTTTTCCTCCAATTGCTAAATTAAACCCAGACCAAGCAGCTTATTTATTTATTTCTGGTTATACTTCTAAAGTTGCTGGAACAGAAGCTGGTGTTACTGAACCACAAACTACATTTTCTTCTTGTTTTGGAGCACCATTTATGCCTTTACATCCAACAAAATATGCTGAGATGCTAAGTAATAAAGTAGAAGCTACTGGTATCAACGTATGGTTAATTAATACGGGATGGAATGGTCAGAAAAAACGTATGTCTTTAAAAGATACTCGTGCAGTGATTAATGCAGCATTAAATGGAGATTTAGATAATATAGAATATAGACAAGATCAATATTTTGGCTTTGAGGTTCCTGTTTCTATAAATGGTGTTGATCCTGATAAATTAAATCCAGCTACATCTTTTGAATCGCAAGAAGCATATGAAGCAAATGCTCAAATATTAGCCGATAAGTTTAAAGAAAATTTCAAGAAATTTGAAGAATTTGCTACGGCAGATTTATTAGCTGGAGGTCCTAGAATCTAAAGCTAAATCAATTATTAAATAGTTTTTCCCTTTAAGAGATTTTATAATCTTTTAAAGGGATTTTTTATATGGTTAAAGTTTCAATATAAAACGCTGTTACTTTTCTATTCAATTCAATTATATTAATTATACATCTATTGTTTTCAATGTTTAAAAAAACTTCTGAATTAAAAAAGCCCGACAAATCGGGCTTTTAAATATAAACTTATATTATTTTTTAGTTTTCTGGCTCTTCTGTAGGAGGCTCATAATTTTCTCCTATACTTTCGCTTCCACTACCTTCTACAATTGGTCCTGGATCATAAATTTGATCTTGTTGATGGAACCCATATGTATTTGTACAATCCCAACGTTTTTCAATATCCTTTGGTTTGTCGAATTTATCACTCGCAGTAACACCAAATTTACCTCCTTCCTTATAAACACCTTGCATGTAATAAGCCCAAATTGGTAAAGCAGTGTTTGCTCCTTGTCCAGTAGCTGTACTTATAAAGTGTGCAAAACGATCTTCGGCTCCAACCCAAACTCCTGTTACTAAGTTTGGTGTTAATCCCATAAACCAACCATCAGAGTTTTCATTAGTTGTACCCGTTTTACCTGCAATCTCTGCTGTTAAACCATAGCGATTTCTTAAACGTGCTCCAGAACCTCTGTCAACAACACCTTTCATTAAATCAACCATCGTATAAGCTACATGCTCATTAACAACTTCACGTGTTTTTGGCGTATAATCTTTAATAACTTTTCCTTGTTTATCTTCTATTCTAAGAATTAACTGAGGCTTAATATAAATTCCTCCATTAGCAAAAGCACTCATTGCACCTACCATTTCATACAATGATAAATCAGCAGAACCTAATGCAATTGTTGGATCATTTACAATAGGAGATTCAACTCCTAAATCTCTTGTCATTTGTATAACTGGTTCTGTACCTGTTTGCATAATTAATCTCGCAGCAACAATATTTGTTGAATATGCTAAGGCTGTTCTTAAATCTTGAGAACCTCCATAACGACCATTTGCATTACGAGGAGACCAATTTCCAGGAATACGCTCATTAGAAACAGTATGACATGGTGTTAAACCTAATTGATTAATTGCAGTTGCATACACAAAAGGCTTAAATGTAGATCCTACTTGACGACGCGCTTGTTTTACGTGATCAAACTTGAAATAATTCCAATCAATTCCACCAACCCATGCTTTTATAGTTCCATCTTTGGGATCCATCGACATTAATCCAGCCTGTAAAATATGCTTATGGTATTCGATAGAATCCATTAAGGTTTTTCCTTTTTTATACTGAATACCATTCCATGTAAAAAATTGTACAGAATCTCTAGGTGTTGTGAATACAGTTTCTATTTCTGCATCAGATTTTCCTTCTTCTTTCATTTTCTTATACAACTCTGTACGCTGCATAGCTTGTTTAAAGATACCTTGTCTTTTCGCTACAGAAACATTATAGAAAGGTGCTAAACTACGACCTCTTTGTTCTCCAAAGAATTGATCTTGTAAAACTTTTAAATGTTTTTTTACAGCTTCTTCAGCTAAAGATTGTAACCTAGAATCTAATGTTACATAGATTTTCAATCCATCTTTTTCAAGATTATATGATTTCCCTGTTTCTTTTTCATATTCAACCATCCACTCTTTGATTTCTTTTCTCAAAGCAGATTTAAAATAAGCAGAATGCGCATCGCCACGCTCCATAATATCTTGTTTATCTGTCACCAAAGGTGCAGCTTTTGCAGCTTCAGCTTCAGCTTTAGATATTTTGTTGTATTTCATCATTTGATCCAATACAAGATCTCTTTTCTGTTTAGATACTACAGGATATTTTACGGGGTTGTATGCAACTGGATTTTGAAACATTGAAACTAATGTCGCAGATTCATCCAAATTTAACTCTTGTGTCGTTTTATTGAAATAAACTTTAGACGCAGATTCAATTCCTTTTGCTCCATAAATAAAATCGAACTTATTAAAATACATTGCAATGATTTCTTCTTTAGTGTACAATTTTTCTAATTGCACAGAAGTAACCCATTCTTTTATTTTTTGTAAAGCTCTTTTTACTTTATTGGAAGACGGATCTTTTGTATAAAGCTGTTTTGCTAACTGTTGAGTAATAGTAGAACCTCCTCCTGATTCTCCTGCAGATGATATAGCACGGAAAGCCGCTTTAATATCAACTCCAGAATGATCAAAGAATCGTACATCTTCTTTTGCCAACAACGCATCAACTAAATGTGGTGGTAAATCTTTATAATCAACTGGTGTTCTTCGTTCTGCTTCAAAACGATCTAACAAAACGCCATCAGATGAAATAATTTCTGATGCAACATAAATATCTGGATTCTCTAAATCTCTTACATTTGGTATTTCACCTAACCAGCCGTTAGATGCTCCCCAAAAAATAGCAAAGATTCCTAATACTCCAGCAAAAAATAATACCCAAATTGTGATAATTATTCTTTTAACGATTGAAAAGCTTAAAAACTTCTTTTTTGCTTTTGAAGTTGTGCTTTTTTTAGGATTTTTTTTATTTTCCATTCTGTTTTATTCAGCTTTATCTACAATCAAACTAATATCTTCAATTCCTTTTAAATTGTTTGTTCGCATTCCTTGCCAAACTTTTAATTGGTATTTGCCAGAATCTTTGATTGGTAATTTTTCTCGATAAACCAACATCATTTCTTTTGTTGTCATTCCTTTTCCTATCCAACTTCCATCAGGATTTGCGATATAATACTGTAATGTATCAATCATTTCATTTCCTTTTGGATCAATAAATTTCGTGAACAAGTATAAATTACTAAACTCGTACGATGTGTTATTTCTCAATACAAACCCAATGTTTACAACACTTGGAATAGAATCTTTTACATCAAACGTAAAAGTTTGAGGTTGATTCTTTTTCCATTCATTTTTAACATTTTTTGTATCTTGATAATAATGCTTTGCTTCGCAGCTAAACAGTAAAACAATTACAATAAAAAGCAAGCTAATCTTGCGTATTATCTGGTTTTGGTCCACGATTAAATCTTTTTTTATTTGGATTTTTAGATTTATTTGGATTCGGTTGAGAAGAATTATTTTTATTCTCTCCCGAATTATTTGTCTTTGCTTCAGCATTTACATTATTCTGCTGATTTGGTTTTTGGTTGGGTTGATTATTTTTATTATTCTGATTCGGATTATTTTGATTCGGATTATTCGGTTTTCGCTTTTGTTGTGGGCGATTACGAGGTTTTCCTTGTTTATTTTCCTGACCTTGGGGTTGCTCTTGATTAGGAACTTTTTGAGAATCCTTTACCTGATCTTGTTGTTTATTTTGATTCGGGTTGTTCGGTTTTCTATTTGGTTTATTTTGATTATTCTTTTTATTCTGATTTGGATTATTAGGCTTTACTTCAGATTTATTTTGAATATTTTTATCATCAACTTGCGGTTTATTTTTCGCTTGTTGAGGACGAGTATTATTCGCATTTGCTTTGTCTGAATTTGGCTTTTTAATCTTTTTACGTTTACGATTTTGTTTTTCTTTACGCTCAAATCTTTCTAAAGAATCTTCTCCAATTACATCTGAAAAATCTGGTTTTGCTTCTTCTACATTTTTAGCTAAATCTTCTAAAGGTTCAGTCTTTTTACCTTTAGCTGTCATTGCTAAAAATTCTTGAATATCATCCACAGAAAATTTATACCAAACAATTCCTCCTTTTTCATAGGCAAACCACATTTCTCTTTTAAAAACGTCTACTTTAACACAGTGTGTCCAACCTTTTTCTGTTTCAAAGCGACTTTCCATAGAAGGAAATGCATTCAATGCATCTAAATATGAGTCTAATTCAAAATTTAAACAACATTTTAATTTACCACATTGTCCAGCTAATTTTTGCGAATTAATAGACAATTGTTGATAACGAGCTGCTGCTGTACTTACAGAACGAAAATCTGTTAACCATGTAGAACAACATAATTCTCGTCCACAAGACCCTATTCCTCCTACTTTTGCAGCTTCTTGACGATATCCGATTTGCTTCATCTCAATTCTTACGCCAAACTTTCCTGCGTAATCTTTAATTAACTGACGAAAATCTACACGTCCTTCTGCTGTATAATAAAACGTTACTTTAGCCCCATCTCCCTGATATTCTACATCAGAAATTTTCATCTCTAAATTATGATTTTTTGCCATAATTCGAGAATCAACCATTGTTTGTTTTTCTCTATCTCGAAACTCTTGCCAAGTTTCTATATCTTTTTGGTTTGCTTTACGATAAACCTTTTTTACATCTTCCGCTGTCCACGAAAGATTCTTCTTTTTCATTTGGATTCTAACAAGCTCACCCGTAAGTGTAACAACCCCAATATCATGACCGGGGCTTCCTTCAACAGCGATTACATCGCCAATATTTAGAGATATGTTGTTTTCGTTTTTATAATAAAACTTTCGATCATTTTTGAATCGCACTTCTACAAAATTGAACTTTTCTTGTCCATTTGGAAGTTGCATATTCGATAACCAATCGAAAACTGATAATTTTCCACAACCATCAGTGCCACAAGCACCATTATTGTTACATCCTTTCGGAAGGCCATTAGAAGTTCCACAAGATCCACATCCCATGCTTCTATATTTTTATTAATGACAACACAAAGGTATGAAAATATTCTTCTGTATTTATGAAATCATTTTTATTACTAATTTCTGACTACATAGAATCAAAAACTTCTGAAAATGAGTATATTTCATCTACTCTAACACCTTTTTCTGTTTGCTTTAAAGTAGCTAATTCGTTTACATGATCGTGCTCAAAAAATAAAATATAATCATTTTCAATTGCATTATCTAGAAAAGTAGCTTTTTCGTCTATTGTTATTAAAGGTCTTGTATCAAACCCTACAACATATATCAAAGGAATATTTCCTACTGTTGGTATTAAATCAGCTATATAAACAATTTTCTTTCCTTTATAATGGATAATTGGTAACATTTGTTTATCTGTATGCCCATCTACAAATAGGATATCAAAACCAAGAGGAGAATTTTCTAATAAATTTCCATTCTTGGGTACATTAATAAAATTTAATTGCCCACTTTCTTTTAATGGGAAAATATTTTCTTTTAAAAAAGAAGCTTTTTCTCTTGGATTTGGATCAATTGCCCAATCCCAATGATCTGCATTCGACCAAAATTTTGCATTTTTAAAAGCAACTTCTAAATAATCTTTCTCTTTATTGTACTGAATTGCTCCTCCACAATGATCAAAATGTAAATGTGTTAAAAAAACATCTGTGATATCATCTCTATGAAAACCGTGTTTAGCTAATGAATTGTCTAATGAAAAATCTCCCCATAAATAATAAAATCCGAAAAATTTGGCATCTTGTTTTGTTCCAATACCTGTATCAATCAAAATTAATTTATCACCATCTTCTATCAGCAAACAACGCATCGATAAATCAATCAAATTTCTTTCATCTGCAGGATTGGTTTTATTCCAAATTGATTTCGGAACAATTCCAAACATTGCACCTCCATCTAATTTAAAATTCCCTGTTTCTATTTTATATAATTTCATTGTTTCGTGATTAAATTTTATTCTTCCTTTCTTACGAAGATAAAAAAATAGAAGATTATCTGAAATAAATAGTTAATATAGAACGGAAGGACTTAAATTTGCATAAATTTTAATACAATGGCAAAAGAAGTTCGTGTAAGATTTGCGCCTAGTCCAACTGGTGCGTTACACATTGGAGGAGTTCGTACAGCGTTATACAATTATCTTTTCGCAAAACACCACAACGGAAAGTTTTTATTAAGAATAGAAGATACAGACCAAACACGTTATGTGGAAGGAGCTGAACAATATATTATTGATTCGTTGAAATGGTTAGGATTAACTCCAGACGAAGGAGTTGGTTTTGGAGGAGATTTAGGATCTTATCGCCAATCTGAAAGAAAAGAAATCTATAAACAGTATGTTGACGAATTATTAACTAAAGGAAAAGCATATTATGCATTTGATACTGCTGAAGAATTAGATGAAGCTCGTGCTAAAGCAGAAGAAAATAAAGAAACTTTTATCTATAATTGGTCGACAAGAGGAAATTTAAAAAATTCTCTATCGTTTTCTGAAACAGAAACAAAAGAATTATTAGCAAATAATACACCTTATGTTATTCGTTTTAAGATTGATGATTCTCGTACAGTTTTATTAGATGATATGATTCGTGGAAAAATTTCGATTGATGCATCAACTTTAGATGATAAAGTGTTATTTAAATCGGACGGAATGCCAACTTATCATTTAGCAAATATTGTAGATGATCATTTAATGGGAATTTCACACGTTATTCGTGGAGAAGAATGGTTACCATCTATGGCTTTACACGAATTATTATATGATGCATTTGGATGGGAAGCACCTCGATTTGCTCATTTACCTTTAATCTTAAAACCAGAAGGTAAAGGAAAATTAAGCAAACGTGATGGTGACAAACATGGTTTCCCTGTTTTTCCTATGGAATGGAAAACTGAAGAAGGAACTGCAAAAGGATATAAACAAGAAGGTTATTTTCCAGATGCTGTTTTAAATATGTTAGCATTATTAGGATGGAATCCTGGTACAGATCAAGAGATTTTTACATTAGAAGAATTAGTACAAGCTTTTAGCTTAGAAAAAGTTTCTAAATCTGGTGCTCGTTTTTCTCCTGAGAAAGCAACTTGGTTTAATCATCAATATTTACAACAAAAATCAACTGAAGAATTACTTCCTGCTTTTGAAGAAGTTTTAAAAGAAAAAGGAATTGATGCTTCTTCTGATTTAAATATAAAAGTGATCGAATTATTAAAAGAGCGTGCAAATTTTGTACAAGATATTTTTACTCAAGGTGAATTCTTTTATATAGCTCCATCTTCTTACGATGAAAAAGCAGCTAAAAAAGCTTGGAAAGACGATTCTAAAGAAATATTGAACAATTTTATTGAGGTTTTAAATACATCAGATTTTAATGCTGAAACATTACACGATGTAATGGCAAATTTTGTAACAACTCAAGAAATTGGTTTCGGAAAAATTGGAATGCCTTTACGTCTTAGTTTAGTTGGTGCATTACAAGGTCCTGATGTTCCTGTTATTATGGCAACTTTAGGAAAAGAAGAAACAATAGCACGTATCAATAAAATTATTGAAGTTTTAGGATAGATTGCTATCAACAATAAAATAAAAAAAACTCCTCAACGAAAGTTGAGGAGTTTTTTTATTATTTATTAAATTGAAATAAAATTGAATAATACATTAAAAGGATTCGTAAATAAATACCTGTAAATATTAAATCCACAATAAGGCATTCCTCCAAATAGGAATAAAACAACAAGAAGGTTTAAAGAATGTTTCCTATAAAATTTTATAATTATTTCATTATTAATCAAATTATCTAAACCTTTAAAATAAAGTGTTTTTTTGTTTAATAAAAATATCAACATTAAAAAAATTGTATTCGGAACAAAAAACCATCTACCAAAATCTGATGCAACAATACAAACTAAAAATATTGAAAAATTTTGAAATAATGCGATATAGAAAAATAATAAAAAATTCTTCTTATAATATACAAATGCACCACATGTCATAAATATAAAATTTATGATAAATAAAAGTCCTAATCCCACATAACCTTTAATACCAACAACATGATTTGAATAGAAAACTATTACGCTATTTCCATCAAATAATCCATAATTAAATTTTAAACCATCTAATTCATCAGTAATTGATTTCCAAGAATAATATATCTCATTAATGTCATTTTTAGAGCCATTAAAAATAAAAACCATAACTATAAATAAAATAGCTGACGGTAAAATTTTTATAAAGAATTTTTTAGTATTGACAATAAAATCTTGATTGTGGTTTGTATAAAAACTTAAAATAAACAAAGGAATAGATAGAAATATAAAAATTTCTTCATGTATTAATATTCCGATGCATAAAAATAGATTAAATAAATATTTATTTTTATGATTTAAGAAATAATATAAAACTAAGTAACTAAAAACGATTATCTCTAGATCTTTTGTTAAATGCACTAATCTGAAATTAACAAAAGTGAATAAAAAGATATATGGTGAAAAAATAAAGAATAAATTTACTTTTGATTTAATATATCCATATAAAACTATAAAAGTAATTATTATAAAAAAAAATAAGTAATATACTTTTAAAATACCCACTGGAGAAAAACCTGTCAATATAGTTAATCTATGGATAATCTCTCCATCCAAACCTCTTTTAATAAAACCTGAAGAATAATTAATAAAATAATCAGAATTTTTAACAAACGTTTGAAAATAATTACCAAATAAAAATTTTACATTTTTGATAGCTAAAATAATTAGGCAGATGAAACTAATTATATTTAGACAATAAATAGGAACTAATTTATAATTAATATTTTTCTTTAAATTTGATAAAAACATTTTAAAAAAATTTCTTATTCAATTCAATTAATGGATCTATAAACTCTCTCGTATTTGATAAACGAGGAACTTTATTTTGTCCACCCAATTTTCCACGAGAAGCCATCCATTCTACAAATAATTTTTTACGTGCTTTATGAACTACCGGAGGATTAAGTGTCATATTATTAAATCTTTTTGCTTCATAATCAGAATTAATATTCTGTAAAGACTGATCTAACACAGAAATAAATAACTCAAAATTCTCTGGCTCTTGATCAAATTCTATCATCCATTCATGTGCTCCTTTTTCTTTCTGTTGCATGAAAACTGGTCCAGCTGTATATTCAGAAACTCTCGCATTTGTACGTTCACAAGCGACTTTTAAAGCTTCTTCTGCATTTTCTATAACCAATTCTTCACCAAAAGCATTAATATAATGCTTTGTTCTACCAGAAACTACAATTCTATGTGGATCTGTTGAAGTAAAACGTACAGTATCACCAATAATATAACGCCACAAACCTCCATTTGTCGTAATTACCATGGCGTAATTTTTACCAACCTCTACCTCAGCAATTGTTAAGAAATGTTGTTTGTCTGATCCAAATTCTTCCATTGGAATAAACTCGTAGAAAATTCCATTGTCTAATAAAAGCAATAAATCTTTACTGTGTAGCTGATCTTGAATTCCAAAAAAACCTTCGGAAGCATTATACAACTCAAAATAATTTAATTGTTTTTGTGTAATCAGATTATAATTTTCGTCATAAGGCTTAAAGCTAATTCCCCCATGAAAAAAAACTTCGAGATTAGGCCACAATTCATCTAAGTAATTGTTTCCTGTTTCTTCTAATAATTTATTCAAAACAACTAACATCCAAGATGGAACACCTGTTAAAGAACCTACATCTTCATTTTTTGTCGCATTAATAATGGCATTCATCTTTAGATTCCAATCTGACATCAACGAAATTTCTCTATTCGGAATATTTTTCATTTCTGCATAGAAGGGTAAATTATCAATCAGAATTGCAGATAAATCACCAAAACGAGTATCATATTTTTGGTATAATTCACTACTTCCTCCAATTCGTAAATTTTTACACATAAAAATTTCGGTTTCTGGAAAAGCATTTAAATACAATGCAAACATTGTTTTACCCGCAGCATAATGACAATCTTCTAAAGACTCTTTACTAATTGGAATAAATTTACTTTTGGCATTTGTTGTACCTGAAGATTTGGCAAACCATTTTATCTTCCCATGCCATGTTACGTCTTTTTCTCCTTTACGTGCTAATTCTATATAGTGTTGAAAATCTTCGTAAAAAACAGCAGGAACACGTTTCTGAAATTTATGAACTTTCTTAATCTCATCAAAATGAAACTCTTTTCCATAAATAGTCGTTTTGGCTTTTTTGATATTCTCAAAAAGCACGCGTTCTTGTGTACCAATTGGATCTTTGATGCTAGCTTCTATTACGTTCATTCGGCTTCGCATCATGACTTCCATAATCTTATTGACTATTCCCATCCAATAAAAGTTTTGTAGATTTACACAAAATTAATAAACTTTAGTTAGCAAATGCAGTTTGAAGGGCAAATTCGTAAAATGACGACAGAAAATGGAAGTCCAATTCAATATTATTGGAATTTCAAACACGATTTTATTGTGATGAATCAGTTGTTGGGAAAGAGAATTAAAATAAATTTTGATCATTACGAATGCTTAGGTTGTCATGAGGATAAAGAAATTTATCAAATGGGCTACTGTAAAAATTGTTTTTTTACTTTACCACAAGCTAACCCAAGTATTATTAGTCCGGAATTATCAACTGCACATTTAGGAATTCCTCAACGTGATTTGGAGTGGGAACAAAAATTTGAATTACAACCACATATTGTTTATTTAGCTAATTCATCTGGAATAAAAGTTGGTGTAACACGCTTAACACAGATTCCGACTCGTTGGATAGATCAAGGCGCTTCGGAAGCTATTGTAATTGCTAGAACAGACAATCGTTATGAAGCTGGAATGATTGAAGTTTCTTTAAAAAATGTGATTGCTGATAAAACAAATTGGCAACGAATGTTGAAAAACGATGTTCCTGAAATTGATTTGTATACTCAATACCAAGAAATAAGAAAAGAGGTTAACGAAGAATTTAGACAATTTTTGGTTGAAGAACCAGAAGTATTAAAATTAGATTATCCTGTTTTAAGTTATCCTGAAAAAGTAAAATCGACAAACCTAAAAAAGATGCCAACAGTAGAAGGTGTTTTGAAAGGAATAAAAGGTCAGTATTTAATTTTCGAAGATAATACTGTCTTTAATGTTCGTGCGCACGAAGGTTTCTATGTAACTTTTGAGGTGTAGGTAATACTATTTAGGCGTTTCCCTATCGGGTCGCGCTTTTGTTACAATCTTTTTATTTCGCTACAACGCTATATAAAAAGGATTTTCACGACAATCGCTAACGCAATAATTAGTTAAAATAAAAAATAGAGATAGAAAATGTTTCTATCTCTATTTTAAAGGTGTATAATGAATAGTTTTTACACAATATTAGCTTCTGCAGATCTTATCCAATACTCTCCATCAAATATAAATGTTGAACATACCTCAGGACCAACAAAATAGTCTGTAAATCCTTTTACAATAATAGATTCACTATTTGGATCAAAATTAAACACAATTACCTCTTGTCCAAATGTACTATTTGTGGTATTTGGTAATATTAATTGTAAACGAGAACCAAAATAGAACTTATATTTAATTAAAGTTCTTTTTTTCAAACGCATTTCTTGATTTAAATCAAAATCTGCTTCTAACCATATACCTCCTGTCAAATCACTTTCCGAAACAAGTTTTGAATCATTTTGGTAAATACCATCATATTTAACTTCAGCAATATTACCTTCATCAGAAGTTATAATAATCCCATTTTCTTCTATAATAAATCCGAAACCAACTCCATCATCATCTACTCGTTGCATTCTAATTCTATCATAAGAATTATCTATTTCTATAATTCCAACTGTTGGATTACCTTCAGTCGGTAATGGAGCTTCAATACTCATTCCATCCTTAGAAACAGATAATTTTCCTCCTAATGCTGTTAACTTATCTACAACAGACAAGTTTATATTTTGTTCTTCTTCACTAAACGTAAAATTTGCTACAGATTTATCTTCTGAACTATTTCCTAAATTAGATGATAAAGAAAAACTATTCGATACTTCTTGTAAACCTATTTTTTTCATAGATGCTTCAGAATTATTTTTTAATTCTTCAATACCTAAATCTACATTACCATTATTATCTGGTTCTTTATGATCTACCGTTTTTACTTTTCCAAACTGATTTTTTGCAATTGATTGATTTAAAGTAGGTGTTTTTATATCTCCATTTTCATCAACCGCATAGTCTATATAAGTAGCAGTCCCAGGGACTGCTACTTGATAAATGACATTGGTTATTCGTTTCCCTTTTTCGGGTAAGCTATTTGCACGAATGATTTTTCCTATATTTTTTGACATTTTATCTTTTATTATTAATTAATCTATAGACGTTGTATCTGTCCAATCTCCAGAAATTACTTCTTCAACCTCAACAATATTTCCTGAATCACCTCCTGTTGTTGTACCTCCATTTAATAAGCTTTTAGTTGTTGTAAAAGGTGCTTTTTCAACGATCATTTCTGGATTTTCACACTCAGCAGCAATTTCTTTTGTAAATGGTAAAGCTTGTTCTACTGTTAAACCAATACTTTCTGCCTGTAATACATTTAATGAAGTTGGAAGCTTTGTTAACCAGAATTTACCAACTTTATCTCCTACAGGTTCGCGCATTTCTTCTACAAGAGAAATATACATTGGGTCTCCAATAACGGGAACTTCACCACCATTCCAGATTCTACCTGTAGACATATAGAATTGTACAGCATCTTCAAAACCTGGTTTAACAGTTACCACAACCCTAGCCATACCACTTTGTAAAAATGAACGGAATAAAGGATCGATACTTTCTGACTGGTAAAGGTTTTGCCACTCTGTTTTTGCTCCCCAGTAATAAGGATAAAAATCGTATGACATAATATTCCATTCAAATGCTTGCTCCATAAATTTAACAAGCGATGCATACTCATCCATTCCCTCATCTTGTTTAATAGAAAAATCTAATAAATCATCTCCTGTATATAATTGTGATCCTAATTTATCTGGATCAACTAAGTAAGCCATACAGTTATGTCTAAGAACATCACTTTCTATTTGACGATAGAAATTTGCATTTGTTTCTTTTACGTTCGTTTCATTTTCTGGAATAGATTGACTCAATTTATCTTCAAAGACAGTTAAAGCTTCTTCATAAGCAGAAATAATCTGATTATAAATCTTTCTTAATTCATTTGATAAATACTCTTTTTTCAAATTACATGTATAGAGTAAAGAGCCACTTAATGTTTCGACATCAAAAAACTGTGCTGAAAGAGAAATTTTATCAGAAATAGCAAGATTTTGTTCATTGATTCTGAAAAACGAATTTGTATTAGAAGTATACATGTTTCTGATGTTATTCTCAGTTTGTTTAATTACTTCTTTTCCGTTCAATAATACAATTGCTTTAGGATTTGTCCCTTTATCATAGCTAGCTTCTCCAAGTAAAACAGAACCTTCAATCGCTTTAACAACATATTGCTCTTCAATTTCAAATTCTTTGTTGTAACTACCAGACCATCTTCCATCATCTGTTGCTCCCAACCCTTTATCAGAGAAAGAGACACTAACTTTTTTCTCAAAACTTAACAGATCATTTATTTCAACATTATAAACACCTGCCCAATATTTTAATGATAAGTAATGTGTGCTTTCATAACTTGGGTTTTCTAAAATTGAAGGAAGATATAAATTCCAACTTTTTGAAACTCTAGGATCAAGAGGCTTATCAAGCATTTTTGATTTAGAAGATTCTTTTAACATTGCAAGATTATTAATCTTAGATGGTTGGGGAATCATAAATTCAAACGTTAAACGTTTACCATAATTAAAGATCTGATTCTTCATGATTTTATCTACCCATCGATAAACTCCTACGACATTTTTATCTCCTTTACGGTTATCGAAACCATGCATGTTATTCTCTTCGAATTCCTCAACAACTTTTCGTACACGCTCTTCTTTTACTTTAGATACAATACGATCCAACGCTCTATCTGTAATATCTTTTGCTTGTGTAACTGCAGTACGAGAACTTTCATCTTTAGAACGATTGTGTGCGAAAGAAGCTCCCATACTAACCTTTCCAAATGTACTACTTGCGGAAGTCGCAGCGTCTGTTGTTTCAGCCATCATTTTTGCAATTTCCGTTTGCATATCAAAACGCGTAGCTGTTGTTGTATCTGTTAATTGTTCACGCTCGCTTTCTGAAGATGATGTTGTGGTATCTTCCGTTCGTCTGGTACGTCGTGTTGATTTTTCACGGTATTCACGCGCCATAATATTTTCTATATGCGCAACTTCACCAGGTACATAAGCATGTGTACTTTGTTCAATTTTCAAATAATCAGCAATTCCTAAACGACGTACTCCAAAACCAGACGGAATGAAACCATCAGTTGCAGAATCTATACCAGTTTCTATTTCTGTTTTTTGAGTACATCCATTTAAAACGATAGGGACATTCGTAAAGTCGTATGACAAACCATTTGTAAAATTTATCTTAATATTAAAAAGATAATCATTTATTGGAAATTCTTTAAAATCATTCAGATTTTCTGTCTGAAGATTTGTCAATTTCATTCTATTCCCTTCTTTTAATAAGGTAAACTTATCTCCTGTAAAAGTATAAGAGTTAACAATATCTGTTGTAGAATAAATTATATCTTTTATTACAAATGATTGATCTGATAAATAAAAAGAAAAATCTATATCAAAACGGTATGATTTGTCAATCTCTTTTGTACACAAATTATATTGAGGTAACTGAATTTTTAAGGACTTATTACTAACAGGTAAGAATACTCCTCCAATATTAACATACTGCTCTTGTTCAACTTCTGTATGAGCAATAATTAATTCTTCTTGCTTTTTTATTTTATTTTCGACAGCTATCAAAACATCAGCTAATGTTTCATACTCGTTTGGATCTAATATTAAAGAATCAGATGTTTTTCCTTCTAAAGAAACTGGATCATTTTCTACAGTAAACTCATTTGATAATCTAACAACATCAACTAACGTTTCACGCGTTTTAGAAGAAAGTTTATCCTCTAAAAAAGTTGTATCTAACTGTTCTGTATATTCAAAATTGAAATCAGGAAAATTTGGTTTCGAAACCTTTGCTAAAGCTAATTTACGTTGAGCTTCTGTCGTTTCCGATGGTAAATTAGCTTCTGTCTCCAGTAATGCTAAATCATAATTTTCTTCTTCTAATTTAATAGATTTTTGATATGTCTCTTGAGCTAATTTTAGTGCTTTACTATAACCTTTGTTATAATCTGATTGTGCTTTTGTCAATTCACTTTTCAGTTGCTCCAATTCTAGTTTATCTGCCTTAGCCTTTGACAAGAATAATTCTTTTTCTGCTTTCTGCTTTAATTCTTGTAACTCGAATAGATTAGACTTAGCTCTATTTGATAATCTTTTTTTATTAGCAGAACTCTCAACAAATAATTCTTCTGGAAGTACAATTTTTGCTTCACGACCTTGTTTCTTTCTGAACTCTGTTTCATCTTGAGTTAAAAGAGGTCTAATTTGCCCCTCTACAACATGATACAACCCTAAATTATTATAATTTTCCTTTTTTAAAATTTCTACAATTTTCTCTTTTAAATAGAAATTTTCTTCCGTTAAAACTTGATAAATTAAGTTATCCCATAATTTATTTAGACCCTCTGTTAATCTAATCATTCCTGGTTTATACTCATCATCGTAAATATCAATTGAATTGAAATATTCAATATCTATAATCTTTCCTAAATCATCTATACTCGAAACATAGCTTGGATTATTTTTATACTCTTTTGCTCTCGAAGTTAAATAAGCTAATTTTGTCTCATCTGGATTGGTTTTCTCTTCCAATATTTGATCAAAAAAACCTAATCCTTCTCCTGGTAAATCGTCTATAAATTTTGATCGACTAATAAAGCCATAATTTCCTTTTGTTTGAGCTAATTCGGGATTACGTAGACTTGTAAATCTAAATAATGTTTGCGTTGCTTCTGTACTCATTTTTTTGCTTTTAAATTTTAATGGTTTGATAAAAAGTTACCATTACTTATCTCTCGGTATAGAATTCTATTTACTTGCAAGTCCGATAAAAAAGTATAGGTTATACATGCCCAGAAATAGCTATTTCTAGGTAATTTATTTTTTAATCTGTTTTTTATAATGACAAATTTAGAAGGAGATTACGCCAAAAGTTGTCGTAGGTATTTTTATTTTTTCAATTATTATTTCTCCCTCATTTTTGTTTTACAAATCTAGGCTCGAAGTATGCCAAAACTTGTCGTAGTAAAAAAATTGTAGATTTTAATTACAAAAAAAGACTGTCATTTATATTTATGACAGTCTTTAGTTATTTATTCTTTTTGATATTTTGACAAGTATTCTAAGCCTTCAATAGTTAAAGAATAGTCATTATTTTTTTTATTAATTAATTTATCCTTTATTAATTCGTCAAGTTTAGAAAAAAGATTAGCTCCAATAAAATTTCTTTCTCCTCTTCTTCCCATAACGTGGTCGATATTTTGAATTTGCATACTATTCTTTCCTAAATCCTTAGATTTTTTTAAAATACTCAGTATTAAAATTGTTGTATTCATATTTATTAGCTTTTTTATTAAAAATGAAAATCTATTTCAGGTATACTTGGGTGGTATATATTATCCACTCCATTTTTATCAAATTCCGATAATCTAAAATCTTCTAGTGTAGCAGTATGTGCATCATTGTATACTTCTTCAACATTGACACCATCTTTAATACCAATATTTTGGTATCTTTCATACTCTCTTAATTCATGTGTATAAAAACGTCTATCCCAATCTGTAATTTCAATTTCTCTTCTATCTATTTGCTCTAAACGCTCAATCATTTTTTTATTTGCTGTAACAGAATCAAATCTACTTAAATGTTTTTTTACAATTTCAATTCCTTCTCGTGTAATTTTTGCTCTGTTCCATTTCAAATTTAATATAGGTCCTCCAGCACTTTCCGGGTTAAAAGGTCTCTTACTATATTTTCCTATTACAATACCTTTTCCTATTGCTCCCTTACCTCCAATTGGCTTTTGTTCAATATCTTCCAAAACATCATCCAAATGCCTCCCATCTTGTTTCAATAGAGAACGAACCCATTCCAAGAAACCTTTAAAACCATTTTTACAGGCTCTTATAAAAGATTGGATTAAGTTACGGAAAATAGCTAATAAATCACTTACTCCAAATGTTACAGAAGATATAAATTCACGTCCAATAATTTTAAGAGATTCTATTAACTTTTGAGAAGTCCCTACAGCTTTTGCTACATTTCCTGTACCTCCAGTAAGAAATGCTAAAATAACACCTGTAATAATTTCAAAAACGATTGCTCCACCATAATATGCCAATTCATAACGTGTAACATTTCCCAATAATCTTTTAATTAACTGAAGTAAATTTTCTGTATCTTCTTGGTTAACCGTTTTTATTAAATTTATTAAGCCATTAAGTAATTCAGGAACAGATTTTAGCAAAACATCTAATGCTTCTTCCATTACTTCTAAATAAGATTGTCTTTCAGCATAATCATCATAACTCTTTATAGAAGTATCCAAACCAATTCCGAAAGAAATAATCTGAAAAATAAACTCAATTAAACTTATTAACCCATTAATTATACCACATACAAAAGCATTTATAAGTTTAAAATACTCTGCCCCGAAATCTTCTAAAATCGGCATAACAGATTGTATCATTTCATTTAGTTGATTTGTAAAAAGCGTTACCTCTCGTATTGCATTTCTAAAACCAATAGGAATAGCATCATTTATATTATCTAAATAATCTTCAATAGAATTTATTCCTTTTCGTATGACTTGTTCTAAAATGGAAATTCCAATTTCCATAGAAGATATTGTTGGAGATGAATTTGCTTGTTTTAGTAAAAAAGGTTGATAATTGGATTCACTTGGTAAGTAACCATTTTCAGCAATTTTCAATTTGCCAACTCCACTAGCCAAAAGGCTAACTGCATCAGCCAAACCATCGTTTATATTACCTATAGCATTTACAATAGAACCTGTTGGGCTATATTGCCAAAGGGCTAACTTTAATGCTTTTAAGATTTCTTTTTCTGATAATTGATTATTTGCATAAACACTATCAATAACTTTTTTAGTGTAACTAACTTCCGATTGTATACTATTTACGTAAACTGAATGTTTATTCTCTCCATAATAACTAACAATTCCTTTATTTGGGAAATTTGAGATGATATTATTATAATAGGTCTTACCAATATTCAATAAACAAAATCGACCAGTAAAATTAAAGATTCGTTCTGTATTTAATTTCTCATAATAAAGTTTCAGAAAATGTGCATCAAATCCAGCTTTTTCAATTTTATATTGCTTATAAACTTCTGATCCAGGAAGTTCATGAACAATCGTTCTATAAGCAAATGTAGATTGATTATTTTCATCTTTTCCTGTAAAATTAAACTCAGACACCTTTGTATCTAGCATAATATTTTTACCGCTATTGGGAGAATCAACTATATCAAATTTCTCATAAAAAGGACTAATCATACGATTTGAGTCATCATCATTTAGAATAATCTTTTCAAACAAGCTTGCTCCTTTTCCTAAAATTCCTTTCTCTATTTCTTCAACAGATATCAACTGATCTTTCTCCGCTAAAGACAATAAAATACCTTGGGATTCCTCGTCCCATTGGTCGAGATCCCTTAAAAATTCATTTGTCATTATTTTTATTTTTGTGGTTTTTAATTCATTAGAAAAAGAGCGCTCTTTTCTTTTTTAACAAAGCTAAACCGCAGATATGCCAAAACTTGTCGTAGATAAATTCTTTTTAGAAATCTTATTTCTAATTAGCTTTTTAGCTAATAAATGTAGTTTCTCTTTATTTTCGTCTACATAACTTAATCCCGCTTGTATAAGTGCTTCTATATTTTCTTTGTTTACATTATCCATATCAGATGAAGCATTTTTTAGAGAAGGGTTGATACGATAATAATTCTGACCATTTCGCTTTCCTAGTGATGATGCCATTTGCGAGAGTTGATAATCTACTGTTTCGGAATTAGCAGATAGCAAAATATCTATAATAGGAGTAATCCATTTTAATTTCCCTGCTTTTTCAAACTGTTTATATGGATATTTTTTTAAGACTGTTCCTGTTCCTACAGAAACTATCAACATATTTTTCATAACAGGAAAATTGGGCTTATCCTGGTCTTCAAATAAATTACTAAATGGTATTTTTCTTGCCTCTGCATAGGCACATAAAGCAGGATTATTAGCAAATACACCACCATCTATTAATGTAAATAATTGACCATATTTGGATTTAATTTGAGCTGGAGAAAAATAAGTTGGTGCAGCTGATGTTGCACGGCATATATCTTTTACCAAAAAATTATTAGAATCTATCCCAGCATTATACGAATTAAATAATTTTGCTCTCCTATTCTCCAAATCGTATGCTGTAATTAACGACGGTTTTATGAAGTTTTTAAGCTCTAGATTTCCAAAAAAATCAGCTAAATGTTTTTCCAACTGTTCTTCCGATATTTTCTCGCTAAATAACCCAAATGGATTAATCAACCTTTGCCAAAAGGAAACATTAAAAATGTCATTTCCTTTCTGAGTATATAAGTCGAATGCGGTTTTAATGGAATAATTTGCCGTTTTATCTTCATTCGGATAAAGTAAAATAGATGCTAATAAGCCCCCTGTACTGCTTCCTGCTACTAAATCAAAATAATCACCAATTTTTGCATGAGGATGATCTAATAATTGAATTTGTTCTTCTATATAACGGAGGATGATACATGGAATAATTCCCCGTATACCTCCTCCGTCAATGGAGAGAATCGTAATTTTCTTTTTCATTTTTTTGTAGTTTTTGAGTGTAATTAAAAAATAATATAACCTGATTGATCTTGTTTAATCTGGATAAGTTCTCGCCAATTGTTTATTTTTAATTTTCCTGTTGGTGTTTTCAAAAATTCTTTTTCGAAATGACTTCCATCCTTAAAACTTTTCCAATCTCCTCCCCAGTTCCATCCATACTTCTTAAAAATTGCTACGCATTCCATCCAATCTGCTAAACCGTCATCGTCCCAATCGGTATTCATGTTCCAACTCGCCGTTTTTCCGTCGATTATTAATGCTATATCTACTGCAAATCCATAATTATGAATACTCTGTCCTCCTTTTGCATTGGTTACTTTTAGTCCCTTTTTTGTTCTTCCTTGTGCGTACAAATTATTTTGTTCTTCGAAAGTTCTTAATGCTTGGGTAATTCGCACCTTTGCTCGTCCTGTTAATTCTTTATCAATTTCGCTGATAATTTGTGTTACTTCATTCCTTACTAAAGGATGTAAGCTTCCAATTCTTTCTTGTGTTACTTTGTCCATTTTTTTATGATTTTGAACAAAGGTATTTGGCAATTGTGCCAAAAGTTGACGTAGTAAAATATGATTTAATGATAAATGGAAAAAGCTGCCCAAGAGGCAGCTTGTGTAAAAAAATATAGATTTAATATTGATTGCGTTAGGGATAGAAGTGGCATCCTTTGTGAGCGAATTAGCGAGCAAAGATATAACAGATAGCCCGTCCCAAAGGGAACGCCCTAAAATTATAGAAGGTTGTAGTTCTTACAAGAAGCAATAAGTTGTTCTTTTATTTGATCAATCAGAACCTGAGGCTCTAGAACTTTTACTTCTTTTCCATAAGATAAAATTTCTTGCATGAAATCGTAAGTTGGATAAAGCATCATCTCGAATTTGCAAGTTTCTTCCGCTTCTTCTGTTATAATCTGAGAATCGTGTAAAGGAAAACTTTTTATATATTCTTTCTGTTTATTAGAACATTCTAAGATTACTTTATATGGTGTTTGATTTTGAAAACAAATAATTCCAAATGCATACTTAAAATAGGTTTTAAAATCCATTTCATATTTTTTAAAAGTAGCATTAAACATAGATAGATTTGAAATTCTATCTAGTCCAAAACATTTCATTTGTTCATCTTTTTTATCTATTCCTACCAAATACCATCTGTCTTTTGATTCTTTCAAAATCAACGGATGTACTTTTCGTTGTGTATGAGTATTTTTTAGATAATTATGATATTTAAATTCTATTACTTTTCTATTTCTTATAGCATGTAATAATTCGTAAAATGAATTTATTCCTCTATGTTTTCTAGATTCTAAGAAAACAAATTCTTCAAAATCTGGATAAGAGTTTAGTGTATTTATAATTTGATAAGATTCTAATAATCTTTGATTATATTCATCTACTTCCATTATTGGACGAGATATTATGGTATATTTAAAATCATTCGATCTATTGTTTACAATTTCTAAGTTAAATAGATTTTGAATCGCTTTTAAATCTCTTTGAAATGTGCGTTTAGAATACGTATTTACTCCAGCATCTTGAAATTCAAATGAATGAAGAAGGTAATCTTCTATCTCTTCGTAAGTAGATGGAATTTTTTCTAACTTTTTAATAATTAAAGCATAACGTGTCAAAAAAAAATCTTTTTTCATATATAGTAATCAAATTGATGTACAAAACTATTTTTTGATTACGCCAAAACTTGTCACTCTAAACATTTATTTACTAAAATAAATCTCCAAAAAAAAATTCCCAATTTTAAAAAATTGAGAATTTCATTTTTAATTAATTTCTTAAGTCAAATATTATATACTCGTCGGTTGATATATTTCTCTTAATTCTTTTGTTGCTGCGACCATTTCAATTAATGCCTTTTCAGTTTCTTCCCAATGACGCGTTTTCAATCCACAATCTGGATTTATCCACAATTGATTGGTTGGAATTACATTTGATGCTTTTTTAATTAAATCTATCATTTCTTTTTTTGTTGGTACACGAGGAGAATGGATGTCATAAACACCAGGGCCAATATCGTTTGGATAATTAAAATCGGAGAATGCATTTAATAATTCCATCTGACTACGAGAACATTCTATCGTAATAACATCTGCATCTAAAGCAGCTATGCTATCTATAATATCATTAAACTCTGAATAACACATATGTGTATGAATTTGTGTAGAATCTGAAACATTACTCGATGATAATTTAAACGAATCTACTGCCCATTTAAGGTATTCTTGCCATTCTGTTTTTCTTAATGGTAAACCTTCTCTAATTGCAGGCTCATCTATCTGAATAATTTTGATACCTGCAGCTTCTAAGTCTTTTACTTCGTCTTGTATAGCCAATGCAATTTGTTGACAAGTAGTAGATCTTGGCTGATCATCTCTTACAAAAGACCATTGTAAAATTGTTACTGGACCAGTTAACATTCCTTTTACCCATGTATCTGAAATTGATTGTGCATAACTTGACCAATAAACTGTCATAGCTTCTTCACGGTAAACATCGCCATAAATTACTGGAGGTTTTACACATCGACTACCATAACTTTGTACCCAACCATTTTTAGAGAAAACAAAACCTTTTAGTTTTTCACCAAAATACTCAACCATATCATTTCGTTCATATTCACCATGAACCAATACATCTATTCCAATTTCTTCTTGCCAACGAATTGTTCGTTCCGTTTCTTGTTTTAATAAATCGTCGTATTGTTCTGAAGTTAGTTCCCCTTTTTTATATTTAGATCGCCAACTTCTTACTTCTTGTGTTTGAGGAAATGATCCTATTGTTGTTGTTGGATATAAAGGAAGATGAAGCACATGTTGTTGAGTTTTTTTTCTATCAATAAACGCACTGTCTCGAGAAAAATCAGAAGGTTGTACTTCATCTAATCTATTTTTAACATGCTCTTTATGAATTAATTTTGATGTTGTTCGTCTATAAATTGCATCTTGATTCTCTTTATATTTTTCAACCAATGCATCATTTTCAGGATTATTTACAAAATCTCGTAAAAAAGCAATTTCACTTACTTTTTGTTTTGCGAACGCTAACCAATCTTTTATTTCTGATGGTAAATTATCTTCGTTTGTTTCTAAATCTAAATCGTAAGGTGAATGAAGAAGTGAACAAGATGAGGCAATAATAACACGTTCTTCCCCTATTTTTTGAATTGCATTCTGAATAGTTCCAATTGATTTTTTATAATCATTTTTCCAAATATTTCGTCCATCAACTAATCCTAATGATAGATTTAAATGTGCTGGAATTTCGTTTAAAACAGTATCTAATTGCTCTAAATTTCGAACTAAATCTAAATGTAAAATATCAATTGGTAAATGAACTGCCAAAGAAGTGTTATCTTTTAATCCATCAAAGTAAGTAGCAACTTGTATTACAAGTTGAGGAAATTGTTTTCTAATTTTTTGATAAACATTTTGATAGATTTCTTTTGTCTTATCATTAATATCCAATGCTAAAAAAGGTTCATCGAACTGAATAACCTTTGCGCCATGTTTTACTAAATCTTCTAAAATTTGAGAGTAAACAGGCAACAGACGATCTATTAAATCTAAGCGATCAAAATTTTCTTCTTTTTCTTTTCCTAATAATAAATAAGTAACAGCTCCTATTAAAACTGTTTTCGGCTCGAATCCTTCTTTTTTAGCTGAAACAAATTCATTTAGAATTGATTGAGAAAAATAATTAAAATTCTGATTTTTTGTAAACTCTGGAACAATATAATGATAGTTTGTATCAAACCATTTTGTCATTTCCATTGCAGTAATATCTAAATCATCTTTTTGATAACCTCTTGCCATTGCAAAATATAAATCTAATTCAGAATTCTTTTTATTTAATGCTACTGCATTAAATCTTTCTGGTATTGCACCTAAGGAAAGTGTTAAATCTAAAACTTGATCATAGAATGAGAAGTCATTACAAGGAATAAAATCTATACCAGCTGCTTGCTGAATGTCCCAATTGTTTTTTGTAATCTCTCGTCTACATTTTAGCAATGTTTCTAACTGAATTTTTCCTGCCCAATAATTTTCACAGGCTTTTTTTAATTCTCTGTTTGCTCCAATTCGTGGATAACCTAAAATTTGTGTTTGCATTTTTGTTTTGTTTGTTTTTTGATTCTACAAAAAATACAAACGCGAAGTGATGAATAACTATAGAATACTTATTCCCTTTTTAACTACAACTTAATTTTACTTAATGCTATATTATAGACTGACTTCAAATCGCGAAAGTATAATCTTATGTTTTTATTGGTAATCTGACTTGTAATTCATCATTACTTACAGTTGCGCGACAGTTCGTGATTCTCACACGATTCTCCAATTTTTTAACTCATAAATTCTTTACAAATTTAATAACTCAAAACAAATAACTTCAATAGTTTAAAAAATAAGATATAATACCTTATATATAACCTCAAAACAAAATATTAAACTTTAAATAATCTATATTTTATCGTTGAAAAGAATAATATTTGGTCAATACAAAATTATTTTAAATAAAAAAAGGTTGAGCAATGCTCAACCTTCATAACAAATAAATAATAACACTACTTTTTAAGAATCTTATAAGTTGTGTTGTTGGTTTTAATGATATAAACACCTTTTGATAGGTTGTTAACATCTATGTTATTTTTACCTTTTTGTAATACTTTTTCAGCAACTTTTAATCCAGCCAAATTATAAATCTCAGCTTTATCAGCTTTATCCGTATCTATAAATAAAGTACTATTTACTGGATTAGGATAGATATTCATTCCTGATTTATTTGCATCAATTAGTCCTAAAACTGCTGTAGAAATTGTAATTGGTTGTTCAACAACTTTCCCATTAGAATTAAACGATAAATTGATTGTTGCTGTTCCATTTTTTAATGGTTTGATAATTAACTCTTCTTCAGCATTAATTGATATATCTACTACTCCTTCGTTTTCTATGATAGTCAATTCTTTTAAAATTGAAGATGATAAATTATCTTCATCAAAAACTTTATCTTTTAAATCTATTTTCGTTTCAGAATTAATATGATAAGTTGCCTCTAATCCATTAATTTGTGGTGCACTTATATCAGGAAAAACAGGTAATGCAGGAAACCAATAGTAATCATCTAATTGAATTGTTTTTACCAAATCTCCTTGGTTATCATATCTATGAACCCAGTTTTTTTGATAGCCAGATATTGTAGCTGTAATAACTATTTCATCCGAAATAGGGTCTACTCTAACTCCTGCGCCATAAGCAAATTGTTTACCATCTTCATCTTGAGGAATAGTTAAAAAATTTTCATTGAATTGATTATTATCGATGTCATATTTTACCAAATTAGGATTAGGAGACCAACTTGATCCTGTGAAAAAATAAAGCACATTATTTTTTACAGAAGCACAAAAGCTACCTGCATTCCAAGCTGCCCAACTACTAGGGATTGTTTTAGTAGGAATACTAATTTCTTCAGTCTCTAATGTTATAGGATTAATTTTTATTAACTTATTAGATAATTCTGCCCAAACATTCCCATCTTTTGATTGTAGAACAGAATTAAAAGCACCTAAAATTGTTTGTTTAATTTGATGAGTTTTTGGATCTATAACTAATATACCTCCAGATTGAGAAACTGCAAAAACATAATTTTGGGTTCTAACCATGTTTCCTATTTGTCCTGCTTTATCTGTACCTTCTATTAATGTCCCTACTTGTAGATTTTTAATATCAAATAAATATATTCCTTTGGATGTTCCGATGTAACCCATTTTAGAGTCTACTCCAAGAAATGATCTTCCGTCTGCACCAATTGTTGTAAATGAGGCTTCTTTTGTTAATGTTTTAGCATCTGCAACAACTAAACGATTACCTTGCTTTGAAACGAAGTAAAACTTATCACCATAGATTGTTCCAGATTGAGTCGTCATACCAAATTCTTCTCCAGGATTTACAGTTCTATAAGCATTATAGTCTACCGTATTATCTGAATTTATAAAATTAACTGTACCATTTGAACGCCCAAACCAGTCTTCATTTACGATAAATACGCCATTATTAAATTCTTTTGTTTGAGCAAAAGAGTAGTGAAGTGCGCAAATTGAAAAGATAGAAAGTAAAGTGTTTCTCATAATTATATATTCTTTGTTTGTTTTTTTGATAAAAATACAAACGCAAATTGAGCATGAATTAATTTCTAATTCATCTTTCTATCTATTAAGAATGAGATATAATAGACTGCTACTTCAATCGCGAAAGTATTATCTTATAAGTATTGGTAATCTGACTTTGTAATTAGAAATTACTTACAGTTGCGCGACAGTTCGTGATTTACACACGATTCCCCAATATTTCTAGTTGCCAAAAGTACAACATTATTCGGTTTATAAACAATAAAGGTTGAGCGTTGCTCAACCTTTATAAAATTACTTATATAAAAAGTTTTATAATTTCTCTACTTTCAGTTTATCCATTGTAAAGTATAATGCTGTATTTGCATAACCTCCAGTCATGTCTGTTGATTCTAAAAAGAATACTAAATATTTTACTTCTCCTAAAGTAGTTAAATCAACATCTTGCCATGTTGTTGAAATATTTCCTACTGCATTACGGAAATCAACAAAATAGTGTGTTACAGGTTTTGCTGTAGTAATTTGATTGTTTGCAGATACACCATAAATATGAATTGCAAAATAATCTCCTTTTACAAATTTTCTTGCAAACTGATCACCATTTAAAACTCCGTAATAAGACCAAGGACTAATTGCTAATTTTACACTCTTTGCCTTATACTTATTTGTAGCATCGTTTATCTTTACTACACTTGAAAAGTTTTTAACATCAATATTTTCTCCAACTTTTAATTCGCCATTCAAATTATATTGATCTGCATAAGAAACTAGAAATGGTGTTCCCACTCCATCTACACCACCTTTTGGCATTGTTCCGTATTGATAACCTGTCCATCCTTTTGATAAATAATCTGCATTATCATTACCATTAGAAACAGTAAACCCTGACCAATAATCTCCCCATTCTGATAAAGTCACTTTATGACTAAAATTAAAAATTCCTACATTTAATTCAGAATTTGTTGTTAATGTTTTCGACCATATTTTTCCTCCATTTGCATCTAACCCATTCGATAAATCAAATTTTGAGACATCTGCCGTTACAACATTTTGTTCTACTAATTCTGATGTATCTTCGTCGTTATTACATGATGCTAAAAATAGAATTGATGATGAAACAAATAAAAGATTAAGAAAAATCTTTTTAGTAAAGTTAAATTTCATTTTATATGTGTTTAATTATTTTAAATTTTTAATTATTAGAACCTATTTATATTCTAATTATTTCTGATTATCAGTATATTGATAAAGTATTCCTTTATCAAATGCAACCCATTTAGAAGCTTTCATTCCACTAAATTTTAATGCATTATTTGTCCAAGTATTACACGTATGGAAAATACTATAAGATCCTTTTGCTTCATAAAATGCATCATTACGTCCATATTGAGCTGTAGTTTCAATTAAGATACTTTTATTATCTGCTCTTTTTTGCAATGAGTTATTTATAAATTGAATTAATTTTTTATACTGAGCTATGGAAATCATTGTTTTTTTCGACAACTCATTTTCCTTCATAGTATCATAATAAGTAACATGCAAAGCTGTAGTACCATTACCAATTGCCGCATTTATTGCTGTTGAAGCTTTTAAATCTGACCATTCTGGTGTGTCAAGATAAAAACCTTTATCTCCCCATCCTATTGCTACATATTTAAAATCTGTTCTCTTACCTATTGTGTTTTCAAATGGAAAAATCGTATTCCAATCTATTTCTTCTGTTTTTACTGGCACTACAATATCTGTATGTACACCATTAGATAAAAGATATACTTGTATACTTTTGACTTCTTCCTGAGGAATTTCTTCGACAGTTGATCGTGATAAAACTCTCTCGGTAATTAAATAAATTGCCAAAATAGAAACAATACCAAAAATTAAGTAAAGGATATATTTTAAAGTCTTTTTAAGTATTTTCATTCAATATGAACTTATTTATTATTACTTAATATGTAGGTCATAAGCTCCAGCAACTTCCGTTGAGATTTCTCCTAATACTCCCGCTTCTTGATTAACTGCTGTATAAACTTTAATAAAATCAATTCCCATTAATTTTACTGGATTTCCATTTTTATCAACAGCCCAATCAATGTCAATATTAGAATCTTCACTAGAATTTAACGCATTATCTACGTAACCATACGTATATTGTTTACCACTCCAAATCCCTGATGCTGGATCCTGTGTATAATTATCTGGTAAACGAGTTCCAGTAAATTTTAGTTCATTTTGTCCAAACCATAAAGGATAATATGATTGTAAATTATATTGATTTTTTACTTTAAATCCTGATTTACCTTGATTATCAGACCATTTTATATATTCATTATTTGCTTTATTTTCCTCAACGGTAGGTTTTTGATAAGTAATTGTATAGTTGTTTATTGCATTAGGATTTTTATACTCACTTCCTGCAATTTCATACCACTCGTCTTCGTCTGGTTTTCCATTTTTATTTTTGTCGTATGCAACCATGATAATTCCTGGTTCATGAGAACCAATAAATGCATTTCCAAGAACCTTAAAATCTCTTACATTTGGTTTATTCACAATTGTATGGTCAAATCCAAAAACAACATAACCTCCAAAACCTCCAAGTGAGATAACATTTTGTTTATTTCCTACTAAAGCTAATGAAGCTTTCGCTATCATTTCTGCTTGAGAATTTCCAGTTGTATAAGCCGGAAGTTTATTCACAAATTGTCCAACCGCTGGTAAAAACTCAAATACTTGAGCAATATGTTTACTATACGTTACTGTTTCTTGTGCTATATTAACTGTCGTTGTGTATGTCTTTGTTCCTGCAGCTGTTTTAATTTCTAAACTCAAATTATATGAACCTGCTTGGTCAGAAACAAAACCCAATATTTTTTCGCTCCCAACAACTTCATTTCCTAATTTCCAAGTATAAGTTGCATTATCATTTCCTAATGCTTTTGGCTCTATTGATAAAGTTTTTAATCGTGTTCCATTATAAGAACTTTCTAATGCGACTTCATCATCTAAATGAATAATTGTTTCATCTTCATTACAACTTTGTAATACAACCAAACTTAATGCGGTTAATAATAGATTCTTTGTGTTTTTCATCGTTTTTTATTTATAGACAAATGCAAAATGAGCAGGAATATTACCTGTTGTTGTTTTCCACTTAAACATTCCATTCTTGTCAAAACAATAAACAAATCCCATCGAAACATAATCACCAACATCCGTTAAGAAAATATCTTTCGTATTTGGGTGAACAGCTATTCCGTAAGGTGTTCGTATATTATTTAATTCTGCATCATTGATTAATTTATTATTGATAATTTCCTCTGTATTTGTATTAATTATACCATAAGATTTTGTTGATTGTGATGTGTTGTAATTAAATTCGTTTGAATAATAATATAATTTATCATCATCTATTGTAAAATTTGAAACAGGTAAATTAAAGGTTTTCTTAATCTGGTATGTTTGTGAATTAATAACATACAAATTAGATGGAACATCTCGGTAATCTCCTCTAGAGGTTACATATAAATCTCCTTGTGAATCTTTTTTTAATCGATGAAGATTGATTCCTACTTCTATTTTTTCTGTTTCTTTAAATGTACTTAAATCTACAACAGATATTGTATTATCATAATTCGGAGCTTTATAACCACCAGAATTAGCTACAAATAATTTATTACCAATTACCTCCAACTCTTCGGGTTGATAGCCTACTGTTACTTCTCTTGTTACAGATAAACTCAACGTATCTATTTCTACCACTTTTCCTAATGGAGCTTTTGGATCAATTGATACTGGTCCTGCATAAGAAGATGCATAGGCTTTTCCATTTGCAAAAGTTATATATCTCCCATTTTCTAGTGGAATTGTTCCGATATGTTTAGCTGTTTTTAAATCCATTACTTCAATAAAATTAGATACATTAATTACAGCATATAATTTATTTCCATAAACTTTTATATCGTTCCCTACATCACCTAATTCTTTTACCATTGTTGGATTGGCTGTCGCATATATATTTTTTCTGTATACACCTAAAGAGAAATCCATAAAATCTATTGTAGCAGAATTACTTCCCATATTCCCTTCGTTTAACAAGTAAAATCCTTTCACATTATTATTTTCTGGATTAGTAACACCTTCTTCCTCTTCTTCAATAATATAATTATCTTGTGTACAACTATTGATGAAGATTAACAAGAGCAAGCAACTTATTATTTGGATTATATTTCTCATAAATTCGCACTTAAAATTATTTTAAATTGACGTCCTGGCATAGGATAATTATAAACGACATCGTATTGTTGATTTAGAACATTATTCAGCTCAAATGAAATCTTTAATAGATTTTGATTTATCTGAAATTCTTTATGTACTCCTAAATCATTCGTAAACCAAGGATTTAATCTATTTACTCTGATATTATCTTTGTGTACATTGTAACGCTCTCCTACATAAATAAAGCTATAATTAAAATTCCACGTTCCATATTTTGCACTCATTACAAAAGAACCACTATGTTTTGGTGTATATGGAATTTGATTTTTATAAAATGTATCGCTAGGATTACTTACATCTTGTGCTTCTAAAAAGCTATAGTTCGCTGAAGGTGAAAAATGAATTTCTCCTAATTGAAAAGAAGAACGAACTTTTATATCTATTCCTTTCATTTTCGTTTTTGCCAGATTTAACATTGTAAATCGAAATAAACTTCCTGATGGCGCTGCAACAATCTTATCTGTAATCTCATTATAATAAGCATCCGCATCTATACTGAATGATTTAAAAAATCCATCTAATAATTTTTTATAAGAAAATCCAAGATTATACTGTGAACTATATTCTGGTTTTAAATTTGAAAAACCAACATTCGTATAATACAAATCATTAAAAGTTGGCATTCTAAATATTCTTTTATAAAATGCTCTTATATTAAAATCTTCTCTTGTAAATGGTTGATAATTGGCAATAATTGTAGGTGTCCACACATTTTTATCTGGCGAACTTGTATTTTTTTCAACACTTTCTTTTACAAAACTACCTAGTAAACTTCCTTGTAAATAAAATTTATTCCAACGATAAGTTGATGCAAATGCAACTAAATTAGTATGTCGTGTAGGATAAGAAAAATCTGTAAGATCTGCATCTAAATTATTAAACTGATAATCGGTAGAGAAACTTACATCCCATTTATCTGTTAAAGAATATATGTTTGCCCAAGAAATATAGGCTTCTCTTTGTATATATTGATTTTCAGATGGAGGTGTAGAAACAGTATCTGTATAGTGTGTAAAATCGTAGGCAAATTTTGCATTTACTTTAGATTGAAATTTATTGAATCTTTTCTCATAGCTTCCTTGTAAAAAATAATTTTTATCTACCCACGTTTGTCCTCTTCCATTAAAACGTCCACGAACAATAGCTGCAGGAACACCTCTATCCGAGTCGTACAAATATCCTTTAACATTCCAATTTGCATTATACCCTTTTCCAACTAAACCTAATTCTACTCGTTTAGCATCTACTTGTCCATCTCTTCTTTTCAAAACAGTATCATAAGCAGTAGACCCATCTCTATTTTTTCGCTGATATCGAAATTTATATACACCATTAGTTTTGATGTACTCTGCACTTAAAACCGCAGCTAATTGATTTGTAATTTTTTGTTCTATCCTTACAGAAGGATTGATTAATTGTATTGAACCTAATTTATAGCGTAAAGTAATATTGGTATTCTTATTATCTTTAAATGATGGTCTTTTTGTTTGTAGATAAATTGCTGAAGCAGAAGCATAGTCTTTTGCTGGTTGAAAAATATTACTTTTTTGACCATTATAAAGCGATATGACCTCCATATCATCTAATGAAAACTTTCCTAAGTCAACCATTCCATTTTGTGCATTTCCAAGTTGGATACCATCATAAAAAACACCAACGTGTTGTGAACCCATTCCACGGACATCAACAGTTTTTAATCCGCCAACTCCTCCATAATCCTTTATCTGTACTCCTGCAAAATAACGAATAGCATCAGCAACCGAATGGCTGTTTAGAGCTTCTAGCTGTTCTCCTTTTAACTCTTGAGCTGGAATAACTGCTTTCTGATTTATTGATAAAATTTCAACCTGCTGTAATTCCATAATACTATCACGCTCAATTTGCGCAAAAATATTTATAGAACACATTAAGAAAAAACAATAAGTTAGAACCTTTAAAGAATTCATTATCAATTTCTATCAATTAGTGCTAACAGAATTATAGGAAGAAATGAATAGATTACAGAAATAATCTACAAAATTTCCTGCTTCAATCCACGAAAGCATTCAACAATATTCATAAAATTGGTAGGTCTTCTGACTTACTCCTTCTGAAAAATCCTTCCCATTCTTTTCGAATAGTGAATTTATATCATCTTTTCAGAAACTCTAGAGCTTACAGCAGCGGGTCTGTTCAGGATTTCCACCTGATTCCCTGTTATTAAACGGTTAAGCTTACACCAATCATTCAAAAGTAGAAATATATTTCTATATAAACAATTATATCAGATGTAAGATAATGAAGTTAGGGATTGAATTCTTTATAGACTAGATAATCTCCTCACATCTGAAATCTAGTATCTTAAATCTATCAATATGATGTATTCCTGAAACAACATTTAGACAAGCTCAATCTGACAAGGATGGCTGGGCTTTGAAATTCGATATTAGAAGCTAGTTAAACTACATTGTACTCTATACATTTTACATTGTACTCTGTACAATTATAAACAAAAAAAAGCCTCAAGTTATTCACTTGAGGCTTTCAATTAAAAACTGGCGACGACCTACTCTCCCGTAGTAACAGTACCATCGGCGCA